>Ga0208939_1001354_pt1 | contig 18611 bp, 19 predicted proteins | sample AD_STIC12_MetaG_FD_184437 | JGI IMG/M metagenome (GOLD analysis project Ga0208939, IMG submission 184437) | Active sludge microbial communities of municipal wastewater-treating anaerobic digesters from USA - AD_STIC12_MetaG (SPAdes) (version 2) | ecosystem: Engineered > Bioreactor > Anaerobic >...
TCGGTTGACTACATTGTTTGTGAACCTTATCTTGGACCGCAAAGAGGATTTAAGGATTTTAATGATGTAGTTAAAGAATTAAATGATTTATATTCCGGGGCTTTGAGTGTTTTTTATAAAATATTAACAAAGGGTGGTCGGATTGTAATGATTTGGCCTCAATTTAGAGCTAATAATAAAATTTGGAAATTGAATCCTAGTATTAATAATTTAAAATTATTACCAACATTAAGTTTGGCAAATATTCAAGACAATCAAGAAAGTTCTAGAAAAACATTGGTTTATGGTCGAGAAGATCAGAAAGTTTGGAGGGAAATAGTTGTATTGACAAAATAGTTTTATTGTGTTATAATGCATTGATAGTTGTTTTAAGCACTTTTACATTAATCCGCCAAAGTCTAAAAATAGACAAGGCATAAAATTAGGAGGACAATACAATGAAAAAACAAGTTAAGTCTGGTTTGTGGAACTCTACCTTTGGTGAAATTGGAGCAACTTTAAAATTCCTGGAAGATCAAGGTTTATCTTTAGAAGAAATGGCTCTTTTACGTTCTGACAAAGTTTTAATCCAAGAGGTGGTTAAGCTTATTAAATCAAGAACAAAAATTGAGAATTCTGACATTCTTGTTGTCTGGCACAAAATTTACCGTGAATGGTTTGGAGCGAACGTAGACATTTCCGAGCTACAAGTTCCTGATACTTACAATCCCGAAAAACATTTTTTAGTACTAGTTGCCAAAGGTGTTACCATGAACGCCGTTGTCACTGCCATGCGAAAGATATTTAAAGTATATCTATACACAGAAGATCTTGGTGTCGGTGTCACAAAAAATGATCGCACCACAGATGGCACCTACTTTGTTCTTTTTAATCGCAACATTGAAGCTGACGAAGAATTTAAAAACATGTCGGCTGATAATCTTACTAAAAAAGGTTATCAAGGAATAACTCTGTTGGAACGTTTATTATTAGAGGTCTTGTATTTTAGCGAAACAAAAAAACACCTAGACATTAACAACTGGACATTATGTTCTGGTTCGCGTTTTTCCGAGGGCGGTGTTCCTTGCGTCTGTTGGCTTTCTGGCGGCGACGGGCTTAGTGTCAGTTGGTGCAGTTCTGACTGCTCCCGTGGCGATTTGCGTTCTCGGGTAGTAGTTTCCTAATCCTTGAAACTTTTTATCTTTTATACTTAAGCTTAGTTCTTTGGACTAAGCTTTTTTAATTTTGTGATATTTTTATAAAAAACAGATATTAACATTTTATTTTCTATAATGTATAATTAATCATATCCTTGTGTTTTATATATAAATCATTTCTATTTAATTATTATTAATATAACTTTCGGAGTGTAGTATAATGGTAGTACGCGTGCATGGGGTGCATGTAGCCCCGGTTCGATTCCGGGCATTCCGACTTATGAAGAAATTAGTTGTTGTTAACGATAAAATGCAGAAAAATTATCGTTATTATTTAACCGAGCCAATTGGTAAAAAATTTGCTCCAGAATTTAAACCAGAATTAACACCTCAGGAAATGTTAGGGTTGGGAATTTTTGGTGGAAAGTATATGACTGATTGTAAAGCAGAATTTCCGTCTTCTTGGTTTAAGAAAGCTAAATTATCACCAGAAAAATATGATATTAAATTTAATTACTTTAAAGTAAGGGCTAGTCAATCTTTGAAAATTTGGCGAGAGAAGGGCTGGATTTATAAAGATGATCCGCGCGGCTGGTTTCAGTGGTATTGTCGTTATTATATGGGGAGAAGATTGGAGCAAGAAGATAAACGACAAATTAAAAGATGGAAAGCCATTAAAAGGCATATCGTGGCTATCATTAATAATTGCCGTCGAGGAGATTTAAGTTGTCGCACTCGACAAAGACAGGCCGTTTTGCACTGGGCTTATGACAGTCGTAAATTTTAATTAATTTTTTTAAAAATAATTTTATGTGTGGAATTGTTTCTTATATCGGACCAAAAGATGCCTATCCAATTTTAATTAAAGGATTAAAGCGCTTAGAATATCGAGGCTATGACAGTGCCGGCGTGGCTATTATTAGCGATGGTTTAAATATTTATAAAACAAAAGGAAAAGTTAGCGATCTAGAAAATAAAATTTCTCAAGAAAAAAAAGATGTTAGTGGTAATATTGGTATTGCTCACACTCGTTGGGCAACGCATGGAGAGCCAAATGATATAAACGCTCATCCTCATCATTCCCAATCCAATGATTTAGCAATCATTCATAACGGCATTATCGAAAATTACAATTCTTTAAAAGAAGAATTAATTTCTCGTGGCTATAAATTTGAAAGTGAGACCGATACTGAAGTTTTAGTCCATTTGATAGATGATATTAAAAAAAACGAAAAAGTAGAAACGGCCGAGGCTGTCCGTTTGGCTTTAAATAATATAATCGGAGCTTATGCTATTGTTGTTTTAGATAAAGACAAACCAGAAGTTTTGGTGGCAGCTAGAAAGGGTAGCCCTTTGGTTATTGGAGTTGGTGAAAATAAAGGAGAATTTTTTCTAGCTAGTGATGCCACCCCAATAGTTGAATACACCAAAGATGTTGTTTATCTAAAAGATAATGAAATGGCCATTATTGAAAATTCAGAGCTTAATATAAAAACCATTCACAATATTTCTAAAACTCCTTTCATTGAAAAATTAGAACTTAATCTAGACCAGATTGAAAAGGGCGGTTTTCCTCATTTCATGATTAAAGAAATTAATGAACAGCCTAAATCGATTTTTGATTCTATTCGTGGTCGTATAAATTTAAAAGATGTCTCGGTTGAAATGAGGACTATTCAGGACTATGAAGAAAAATTAAAAACAATTAAAAGACTAATAATTATTGGTTGTGGAACCAGTTGGCATGCTGGGCTTGTTGGCCGATATCTTTTTGAAGAAATTGCCAAATTACCGGTTGATGTTGAATATGCCTCAGAATTCAGATATCGTAATCCAATTATTTATTCCGATGATTTGGTAATTGCTATTTCTCAAAGTGGTGAAACGGCTGATACTTTAGCGGCCATGGAACTAGCCAAAGAAAAGGGGGCTACTGTTTTTGGTTTGTGTAATGTTATTGGTTCTTCTATTCCACGTCTTAGCCACGCTGGAGCTTATACTCATGCTGGGCCAGAAATTGGAGTAGCCTCAACTAAGGCTTTTACTTCTCAAATTTCTGTTTTGGTTTTAATGGCGTTGGCCGTAGCCCAAATTCGAGGCGTGATTAGTAAAGATAAAATGAATTTGCTTTTAAGTGAATTAGAAAATATCCCAAAATTAGTTGAAAAAGTTTTAAAGACTAATGATCAGGTTTATAAAATTGCAGAGAAATATAAAGACTCCACCAATTGTTTGTTTTTGGGAAGAGGTATAAATTTTCCAGTAGCTCTAGAAGGTGCCTTAAAATTAAAAGAAATTTCCTATATTCACGCCGAAGGTTATCCGGCCGCTGAAATGAAACATGGACCAATAGCTTTGATTGACGAAAATATGCCGGTAGTAGTTGTGGCGCCACGTGATAATATTTATGAAAAGATAATTAGTAATATTTGTGAAATTAAAGCTCGTAAGGGCAAGGTCATAGCTATCGTTAGTGAAGGCGATATTAAAATTAAAGAGCTGGCTGATTATGTAATTGAAATTCCAGTTACGGAAGAAGTTCTTAGCCCTCTTTTAAGCACGGTTCCTCTTCAACTTCTGGCTTATCATATAGCGGTTATGCGTGGTTGTAATGTTGATCAGCCACGTAATTTAGCCAAATCAGTTACAGTTGAATAAAATTTTAAAAAATTGTTTATGAGATTAAATAGATTTTATTTAGAAAATTTTTCTAATGATCAAAAAATAAAAATGAAAGATTGTTCTGTTTTTCATCAAATTAAAAATGTTTTAAAGATGAAAGTTGGTGAGCAAGTTTCTTTTTTCAATCAAGAAATAGAGTCAATATATAAAATTGAAGAAATTTCCAAAAAGGTAATTATTTTTATTTGGCAAAATAACGTTAAAAATAACTTTAAACCTAAAAGAGAAACAATTCTTTTTCAGTCTCTAATTAAAAAGGATAAAATGGAATGGGTTGTTCAAAAAGCAACTGAGTTGGGTGTAAGTAAAATTGTTCCAGTTATTTCCAGAAGAAGTGAAAAAAAAGATATTAATTTGGAAAGACTAAATAAAATTATTATTGAAGCAGTTGAACAGTGTGGTCGTCGAGATTTACCCTTAATTTCTGAGCCCCTCAAATTTTCTGATATTTGGACTGAAGCTCGGGGCTTGGTTTTGTTGGGTGATGGTTCGGGAAGTGACATGGTTGAGATTATTAAAAAAAATGAAGAAAATTCTAAAAAAATTAGTATTATAGTTGGACCCGAGGGAGGCTTTGAAAAAAGTGAAATAGATTTAGCTAAAAAAAATAAGGCCGAAATCGTTTGCCTTAATAATTATATTTTGAGAAGTGAAACCGCTTCAGTAAGTTTTTTGTCAATTATTTCCAATTTTTGATTTTATACAAGAAAACCTCGCTTCGTTTTATCAAGATTTTGGCAAAACTCGATACGAGTCTCCGTTTACACGGAGTCTTTCAAAAACTATTAAAATAGATAGCTCCATTTTGATAAATTTTTAAACGAATTTGCCTCAGCTCCTTATGTTTATGGTCACGACCATAAATAGAAAAAAGCCTAAAATTGGTGTTCCAAAACTTGATAAAAAGCAAGGTTTCCTCGTCTGTATTATAGCATTTTTGGGAAATAGAAACAATATCAATAAATTGGCTATTTTTTGTATTTTCCTGATTTGCCAAATGATTTTTTTTAAACTATAATAAAAATAATCCAAGAAATTGGAATTTTTATTGTTGATGTTTATTATTTATGATCGATTTGGATTTTAAAGAAAAAATTAAAGAAGAGCTGATTGAAAAAGACGGCTATGTTTTTGATGACGAAGAACAAGATGTTTTACCAAAGAAAAAAAGATTAGGACTAAAGATAAGTGCTTTTATTTTTGCTTTTCTATTGATATATACTGTTACTGTTTTGATATCTGGGGATAGTTCAGAATCATGGATTGGTAGAATTCCTTTTATTGGCAGAATAGCTGGTTTGGCCGAAAGCTCAGAAAAAATGTTAAGAGGAGAGGATCAAGATAGGATCAACATTCTTCTTTTAGGAATGGGGGGTAAAAAACACGAAGGAGGTTATTTAACCGATACCATTATCCTGGCTAGTTTAAAACCATCCACCAAACAAGTAGCCCTTCTTTCCGTTCCACGCGATTTAAATATTGCTGTGGAGGGTATGGGTTGGCAGAAAATAAATTCAATCAATGCTTTTGCCGAAAGGAAGAAAGAGGGTAGTGGTGGAGAGGCAGTTTCTCAGGCCTTGAGCGATGTGTTAAATATACCAATTCATTATTATGTTAGAGTTGACTTTGAAGGATTTGTTAATATAGTTGATATCTTGGGTGGTTTGGAAATTGATGTTGAAAATACTTTGGAGGATTTCCATTATCCAATAGCTGGTCAGGAAAATAATGAAGATTACTATTCTCGTTTTGAACATTTATATATTGAAAAAGGATTACAAAAAATGGACGGAACTTTAGCTTTAAAGTACGCCCGCTCCAGATATGCTAGTGGAATAGAGGGATCAGATTTTGCCAGAGCTAGAAGACAGCAAAAAATTATTCAAGCAGTTAAAGATAAGCTTTTAAAAACAGAAAACATTTTTAAACCAAGCGTTATTTCTGATTTAATTAGTGAGCTTAATGAAAGCTTAAGCTTTAATCTTAAAATCTGGGAAGGAATAAAACTTTGGCAAACATTTAAAGATGTTACCAGCGAAGATATAAGCAATTATGTTTTAGACGATGGTCCCAGTGGTTTATTGGTGTCTGGCAGAAATGATATCGGGGCCTATATTTTATCTCCTAGAAGTGGTGATTTTACAGAAATTAGATATTTGATAGATAATTTTTTTCCGAAAGAAGAACAAATCAAGGCCATGAGTTCTGAGAGTTCTCAAACAGCTAAAATAGAAATAAAAAATGGAACCTGGATTAATGGATTGGCCAATCAAACAGCTATTGATTTGGAGAAAAAAAATTTTGACGTTTTAAAAATAAGCAATTGCAGTCGTCGTGATTTTTTAGGAACTGTAATTTATGATTTAACATATGGTGGCAAGAATGAAGCTTTAAAGTACTTAAAAGATTTGCTTCAAGCTGATGTTTATTTCGATCTTCCTTTGTGGTTATCGGAAGATATAAAAAATGAAGTTAAAGAAGATGGCGAAGAGGTTCCTGATTTCTTAATAATTTTAGGAGAGAACGCTGGTAAAATTGGTTTTTAATATATATGATAAACAAAAATATTCCTTTAGTAGCTATAATTGGAAGAACCAATGTCGGTAAGTCGACCCTCTTTAATCGTTTGATCGAACAGAATCAAGCTTTAGTTTCTCCAATCGAAAATACAACCAGAGATTTTAATATTAATGAAATAAACTGGCGTGGTTTTGATTTCCAAATTTTAGATACTGCTGGTGTTGCCGATTCTTTGGCCTTAAAAAGAAAGATGGATATTGAAGAGAGTGGTGTGAAAAGAATAGAACAAAAAGTACAAAAACAAGTTTATGATTTAATCAAAAAAGCAGATTTGCTTATTTTTGTAGTTGATAACAAGTCTGGTCTTTTGGTTGAAGATAAAAATATTGCCAATTTTTTAAAGAAAAGAGATTATCATAAAAAAACATTACTTGTTGGTAACAAGGTTGATAATTTTAAACAGGTGGGTGATTTATCGGAGTTTAGCAAATTATCATTAAATGAACCGTTGGCGATTTCAGCCCTAACTGGTTCTGGTACTGGAGATCTGTTGGATTTAATAGTTAAGAACTTAAGCAAATTTAAAAAACAGGAAAATGAAGAAAAAAAGAATAAAGACCTTTTGGCTTCGGATAAGATTAATTTATGCATAATCGGAAAACCAAATGTTGGCAAATCTTCTCTTCTTAACTCTCTTCTAGGATATGAGAGGGTTATTGTTAGTGAAGTGCCTCATACGACCAGAGAGCCACAAAATACCGAAATTAATTATCAAGGCAGAACAATAAATATTATAGACACCGCTGGAATTAGCAAGAAAGGAACCAAGTCGGATGGTTTGGAAAAATATGGAATAATAAAATCTTTAAAGGTTTTAAAAAGCGCTGATATTATTTTGTTGGTAATCGATATTAATGATGAAATAACCAAACAAGACGCTAAAATAGTTGAACAAATAGTAGAAGAGGGAAAAAGTTTTATTATTGTAGCTAATAAATGGGATTTAATAGAAGATCGTAATACAAAATATTGGACCAGAAAAATTAATGGACATTTCCCTTTTATAATGTGGGCTCCCATTGTCTTTGTTTCGGCGCTTAAAGGAGAAAAGACAAATAAAATTTTTGATTTAGTTCTTAAAATCGATGAGTCTAGAAGAACTAAAATAATAGATGCCGTTTTATCAAATTTTTTAAATAAAATGATTAAAAAGCATAAACCAACCAAAGGGAGGGGTGTTAGGCATCCTCGGGTTTATAGCATTAGACAAACTTGGGTTAATCCCCCAAAATTTGAAATTAGAATTGGTTCTCAGGAAGATTTGCACGATTCTTATTTGCGATTTTTAGAAAATCGTTTAAGAGAAAATTTTGATTTTTTTGGAACGCCGGTAAAAGTTTCTATTAGAAAAAATAAAAAAATTCACGGCAAAGCTGGTTAGTTGTTTGCCTTTTGTTATTTTTTTTGTTATTATCTTGATTGCTAATTATTAAAATAATTTATAATTAATCATTAAATTATGGACAAAGAATACAAGAAAGAAGAAAAGCATGAAGAAAAGAAAATCCATGCCGAACATGATTCTAGTAAAGATGGTTGCTGCGGTTCTGATAAGTGTTGTTGCGGTGGTTTTTTCAAAAAGAACAGAGCAGTAATAGCTTTAGTGGCAGCTGTTATTTTGGTAGTAGTTGGAGTTTTAATCTTTAAACCAGGGGAAAAGAAAACAGTGATATCTTTGGATGATGCTAAGGTGAAAGCAGAAAAATTTATTAATGATAACTTTGCTGATCCTTCATATCCGATAACAATCGTTAGCATTGAAGAAGCAGAGGAAAAAGGTTTATATAAATTGAAAATTGATATTGGTGGTGGAGAAATCATAGATTCTTATATTAGTAATGATGGTAAAAAATTTTTTCCTCAATCATTTGATATAGAGGAATTAGAAAAAAATGCTGCAACTGAAACTGCCACAACAACTGGTAGCGAAACATCATCAACAGAAACATCTGATGAAAGATTTAATGAAGGGGCTGATTTCGATTCAGAAAAAAAAGTAGTTATTTATTTTTTCTGGGGAGATGGTTGTCCTCATTGCGCTAACCAAAAAACAGCTATGCAAAGTTGGTTAGACAAATATCCAGATATCGAAATTAAGACTTACGAAACTTGGGCCAATGAAGAAAATAGAACTTTGTTAGAGTCATTTGCAACAGCTTATGACACAACCGTTCAAGGCGTTCCAATGACATTTATTGGTGACAAATATTGGGTAGGTTATGCCGATTCTTTAGGATCTGAAATGACAGCTAAGATTGATGAATGTTTGACCAAGACCTGCGAAAATCCAGGTAAAAGAGTAAAATAGCAAAAGATTCAATATAAAAAAATAACCGGAAATTTCCGGTTATTTTTTTATTTACTTGATTATTATTTAACTTGCATAACGACTTGACCACCGATAAAAACTAAATACATCATCAAAAGAACAAAACCTTCTATCCTGCTTAACAATTGATCTGTTCTGTAAAATATATAAATTAATATGAACAAGGAAATATTAAAGATAATTAAAAAAAAGTAGGCGGCATCAATATTTATATCTATTGGTTTAATAAAGCTTAAAAATCCCAACATTAAAACATTGCTTATAGCCGAACCAATAAGGTTGCTAAAAGACAATTCTTCAACTTTTCTTTTGAAAGATCTTATAGCTATTATTAATTCGGGCAAATTTGTTCCGATTGAATAGAAGAGCAGACCGATTATAAAAGGCGAAATATTGTGATTTCTTAAAACAAACATTGTTGTTTTAACTATTAAATCAGAAATTATTGTTAACAAAACAATTCCTATTAATATCCAAAAAATGTGCTTGATTATTTCTTTGCTGTTAACTATTTCAATTTTTGGCCAATTTATACTTTTATTTTTTTTATATAAAAAATAAACTATCAAGATATATGAAATAATCATTATTATTCCATCTATTTCATTTAGTCTTCCCTTAAAAGCTAATATCAGGGGCATAAAAAGAACTATTAAGGTTGCCAGAAAAGGCCAGGAATTTTCTTCTGTTTTTATTTTTCGATTTAAAATTAAGCTTATTCCTAAGATTAAGGCTAATAAAACGATTGTTCCTCCAACTAAGTTTCCAAAAGACATGTCGGGCACATTCATTAGGGTTGAGTTTATTCCAATGGCCATTTCTGGGGTACTAGTCATTATTCCTAAAATGATTCCTAAAATAAATATTTTTATTCCTAATTTTTCTCCTGTTTTTCGTAAATTTAAAACTATCAAATCAGCTGATTTGCTTAACAAAAAAAAGAGGAGTATTAAAAATAATATAGCTAAAATTTCCATATTCATATTTGATGTTTGGTTAATTTATTGTTTTAAAATTATAACAAATTATAATAATAAGTAAACAAAAAAATAACAAAAAACAACCCAAGATAGTTTGGGTTGTTTTTTCTGTGGACCTTAAGGGATTCGAACCCTATTTTAAAGTTTTTAGATAAGTTAATAAATATAGGATGAAAGCAATAAGCTGTTGCTTTATAAAGGTTCTAAGATATTGTTATTTGTTATCAAGTTTTATTAGCTTTATCTAGATCTCATTACTTTTTGGACACCATTTAGTCATATTTTTGACGGCAATATGGAAAAAAAGTAATGAGACCCCGGGATCGATTAAAGGTACATCGGTTTTACCACCCCTGAGATAAAATAGTATATACCCCATCTTGAGATTTTTATCAAAAAAAGGGGAATATTATCAAGAATTTTTTATTTTTTGTTTTTTTAGTGTAGTAAATACTTTAAGTTTATAGGACTTGTTTTTTTTAAAAAAAACAGTATAATATAGTTATGGTCGGTTTGCTGGCCGTTGAGCTATAGAAGGTTTCCTTCTTAAGCAATAGGGAATATACCAACGGTATATTTGTACCAGCCTTTTTTTGAAAGAGTTGTTGAGGCGTATCAACAACTTTTTTGTTTGTCAAAAAAATATTCTGGCCATTTTGAGTATTTATTTTTTTGAGCAGGAGTAAGAGGAAAGGAAGTTAAGAACCTTATTTGTTTACTGTTTTTTTCAACGATACATCTAACTGCCCAATACCATTGACCGACTCTTTTGTTTAGTATAAAATATATATTTTGGTTTTTTGTATTATATTTAATACTTCTGATTTCTTTTTTTTCCAGTATTTCTTTTATCCAGCAGATTCTTTGAGCCCTAAATTTTTTGAAATCGCCTTGTTTTCCACCTCTCCATGTATGAGTGATCTCTGTGTCGGGAACAAATTTAAAAACAATTAATTTCCCTTCGGGTATATTAATTCCATTGCTATACATTTCTTTAAATTTTTTAATATATTCGGTTTCGTTTTCTTCTCCACCGTAACAACAAAAATCAAAGCCCATATCTATTTTAATTCAATACAAAAAATGTTGAATTTTTTTTCTGATTTTTTAGAACAGAATTTCAAATTTTCTTTATGTATTTTTTTTGTTAAATATTTTATTAATTCTGATTTTGGCCCACATTTATTTTCTTTTTGGTTGTTGTCATAATTTACCATTCCGGTAAAAAGGTCTGCAATTTGAATAAAAATACTTTGGTGCGATTGCTGTACTTGAACACAGCTTATTTGAGAGTTTGAATATTTTGAAGCCCTAAATTTTAAATAATGTTTTAGGGTATAAACTCTCTTTTTGAGTTTTGTTGGTTTATAATCCAGAAAAACATGATACTTATTATTGTTTTCTAATTTATTTTTAAAAAGTTGGTAATAAAATTTATAAAAACCTTCCTCATGATCGTCGTTGTGATATAGTCCATAGTTGATCCTGCACCTATCTACTTTTATACAATGGAAAGCAATGCAGTCGTTATTAATAAACAAATCAATAATATCTTGATAAAATAGTTTATTTCTTTCGGAAGATTTGTTCCATTTTATTTCGCCATAATAACTATATTTATCTCTTATCTTTTTTATAATTTCTTTAAAATAATCACGTTTTTTTCTAGGTATAAAAAGACCGCCGATAATTATATATGGGTTTGAAAAGTTTTCTACGCTACTTTCGTCGCAATAAATATTATATTCTTTCATATTTTTATTACTAAATATATTTTATATCTTATTTTTAATATAGTCAAAAACTCTTAATTTTTGGAACTTTCTTGATTTTTTATTAATTTTGTAAGATAATATAAGTACAATTTATAGACCTAAACCTTAATTCGTTAAGGCATGGTTTAAAGCCCTATACAGCAGGAATGGTCTTCTGACCGATTTTCGCTGTGTAGGCGCATGCTCGAAAGGGTGTGTTAATCGTGTCGGAGGACCTTTTTTGTTTAATCATTAATAATAAAAATATGAAAAATGTTAGATTAAAATTGTTTTTACTGTTATTAATATGCTTTTTTCCTTTTATTGCTAAGGCTTCTAGTGGAGCATGTTCAGGGCATGGAGGAATTAATTGTTCTGCTGGTGCTGATTATGATGGAAGTGTAATTTGTAACGATGGTTGGAGAGATAGCTCTGTTAAATATTATGATGCCGACGAATGTGCTTCAAAATATATTTACATAGACGATATCGACCAATATAATAAAATTATAAATGACATACAAATATCTTGTGACTCTAACAGTAATCAGATTAAATCTTCATATCAGCAGCAAATAGAAGAGATTGAAAAAGAATATTTAAATTTAGAAAATTCATTAAAATCTCGTCTCATTAAATTAGGTGTTAATCCTTCTGACTCTTCTTGGTCCAATGCCATTAATGGCAATAATCAAAGATTAAACGATGCAAAACAAGTAATTATAAGTGAAATGAATTTGCATCTTAATGAGGTGGAGGCAAATTGTTCTAAGAAAAAATCGGTTTATATTTACGATAAAGATTTGTATAATAGAATTTGCATCTCAAAGCTTGGTCAATATTCGAGATTTAACAAGGAAACGAAAGAGTGTGACTGTGTTGATGGTTACAATCTCGGTTATAACTGGACTTTTTTAACTTGCATAAAAAAGGCTGATTGTAATGATGGGTATGTTTTAAGTGAAGGGAAATGTATTTCACATACTGAAAATTGTAAAATTTCTTTTGGTGATAATGTTTATGGTGTTAAAGACGTTAACAATATAGGAGGAAGTTCTTGCTATTGTAATCAGGGGTATAAATGGAGTGACGACAAAAAATATTGTATTTTAGATCAGACAATTACAGACAATAAATTGCAAATTGATTTGCTAACAAAAAATAATGAAGTTAGTATTTTTATTAAAAGAGAAAAAGAGTTTATTGAGAAGATTGATTTTGAATTGTCTAAAAGAATGGGGGGGAAAATTTTATTACAAGTTGAATCTAGTGGTGAAGGTTGGTATGTGAATCCTGAAAATAATAAGAGATACTTTCTTGGTCGTCCAGCAGATGCTTTTGGTGCAATGAGAGAATTAGGGCTCGGTATAAGCAATAAAGATTTTGATAGCTTTAAGGGGTTCGCCCCCAAGAGATTGTCTGGTAGAATTCTGTTAAAAGTTGAGGATTATGGAAAAGCTTATTATGTCAATCCTGTTGATTTAAAAATGCACTTTTTGGGAAGGCCATCAGATGCCTTTGAAGTTATGCGTAATTTGGGTTTGGGAATATCAAATAATGATATAAGGAAAATAGACATTAATTAAATTTATTATATGGATGTTGATTATAGACCAATTTTAAGAGAAAGCAATATTTTGCTGTATGTTTTTTGGGCATATTAATAATTATTGGAGTTAAAGTTTTCTTTTTTTAAATTAATATTATTGTATGGACAACAAAAAAACAATCAGTTATTTAAACGGTAAGGCGTGGTATAGATTTTTAAAGGTGATTTTTATTTTTATATTTATAGCGGTTATTTTAATTGCCAACGGGATAAATATAAGTGAGGGTATTGGACGAATAGATAAAGATAAAACACTTATTTATTGCAACGGTGGAGATAAGAGAGTTGTAACAGCCAGGCAAGCAGGTGTTCATTTTAGCAATTACGAATTTATAAAAGGTTTTAATTATAAAAAATTTTATGAGGACCATTATAACGAATATGATATAAGATATATTTTAATGGCTTGTTATGATGAAGTGCCAGAATATAACAACAATGAGGACATTTATTTGATGCAAAGAGTCTATGAGATTACGGGCTTTAAAGCTAACCCGAAAAAATATGATGATAATTATTTAAAAGAGCAATTTAAAATAATGACAGAGGGTTACAAAAGTAAAGACCAAAAAATAAGCTATTTAGATTACAGCATACATTTATTTGATATTAAGCCAGTTTATAACTATAAAGATTTTGTTTTGTATTCTCTTATAGCCAATTTTTCTATTTTGTTAACTTTTGAAGTTTTAAGACGAGTTTTTTATTATATAGCTTTAGGGACAATAAAACCTAAAAAATAAGTCATGTATTTCTTTATAAAAAATATTATTAATAGCAATTTAAATTTATGAGCTGGGTCGCAATAATTATTATCGTTGTAATGTTTTTAATTTTTAACCGTGCTCAAAATAATTCCGCCGATGCAATAAGAGACTTAATTATTCGAGTTGATGACCTGGAGGATAAAATACAAAATTTAGAGGGCTCTGATGATTTTAACAATTGTGAAGATTAATATGAAGATTGATTAGATGACGATAAAACAAAAAATAAGAGAAAAAAATATGAGCAAAAAATCTTTGAATTTCATATTAAATCGGGTGATTTAAAGACGGACTTTTTAGGAGGGCCATCAGATGCTTTTGAGGTTGTGCGTAATCTAGGGTTTGGAATATTATGATATAAGAAAATTGATATTAATTAATATTGAATATATGAGAACAGCCAAAATTCAAGAAAGAAAAAATGGGGATGCTTTGAGTTGGATTGCCATTGTTTTAGCTTTTGTATTTCCACCTTTCGGATCTTTTGTTTCGTTGTTGTTATCGATTTATTTGATAAGAGCTAAGCAGGGTAGTGAGGCGTTGGCTGTTTCTGGTTTAGTTTTTTCTTTGGGCATAATGTTAATATTTCTTTTTTTATCTTTTTAATTTAGTTTTAAAATAGATTTTATTATCAATAAAAAATTATCTATATTGACATAACTTTTTACATTCTTTAAAATAAAAAATAATATAATATTCAGGTAACGATACTACCCTAATTACACGAGTTCTGAGTCTCCCCCTTCTTGGTTAGCTGCCAAATTGGACGATTCATTGCTTTCTATTAAGACGTTGAGTTATCAAAAGCTAGGCATTTTTATGCTTAATTTTGATAAATCAACGTCTTTTTTTTATGATTTCAATTATATTAATGGATTTAGGGCCATGAAAAATCTCTGGGGATTTGCCGCATTCCTAAGCGTGATAATTAGCATGGGAAATGACTTTTTCTGGAGTAGTTTATCGCAGACGAGGTCAATTACAGGAATAATTAGCACTAATTATTCCCGGGGAGACAAACTGGGAGTTTTTATAAAACTCCCTACTCCCAATTTATAATTAAAATAAAAATATGAGAAAAAATATTGAAAGTATTGGAGAAGAAAAACTTAAAAATATACTTCTAAGATATTATGTTGAAAAATTTAATGAAAATAGCACTATGGAAAATCAGAATTGGAGAAAGTTGTTATTTTTTTCTATTGAGGGGAGAGATAATACTTGGTATTTTGAACTAGAGGGATCTGGCCCTAAGGGTTACGGTATATGTTTTCCTGTTATAGGTGGTTTTACTATTACATTATATGATGCCGAGGGTGTTAGTTTTAGGAATATGCATACGAAACAAGGAATAATATTTTTGCCAAAAGAAAATGAAGATAGAAGAAACTAAAAAATACCTAAATGATAATAATGAATCATTTTTTGAGTATGTGGAGGGCCGCTTGTATTTGACTTGCCCGAAGTGCAAAACAGAAGATAATTTGATATTAGACTTTAATGAAAATGAATATCGTTGCAATGACGATGATTGCAAATTTTCAGTTGATATTAATTCGGATTTTTTAAAAGAATTTTATAGCGATGATGATTTTAAAATATCGACTTGTAAAGACTTGTTAAATTATGAGGTTCAGCCGGAGTTCTTTGTTATTAATCCCTTAATACCAAAAGAGGCTATAACTTCAATAACAGCTGATTCTGGGAAGGGAAAGAGTCTTTTCGTTCTGATCTTGGCGTATTGTATGGCCTCGGGAACACCTCTGTTTGATAAATATGAAGTTGAAAAAAGTAATGTGTTAATAATAGACCAAGAAATGAACAAGAATGAAATTGTTAGTAGATTTAAAAAAATAATAAAAGATGAAGTTCCTATTGACTATATTATTGATCAAAAGTTTTTAATAACAGATGAAGTCAAACTTTTAGCGCTGAAGAATAAAATAATAGAAAAAAAATACAATGTTGTTATTTTGGACACTTTTACTGAAATTCATAATGCTGAAGAAAATGATTCTGGAGCAATGAAGATAGTTAATAAAAATATACTCCAATTGATAAGAGAAACTGGAATTACAATTATATATTTGCATCATCATCGAAAACTTCAAAAGGGTGAGAGGCTGAGTCAATCTAGTAGTAGAGGATCTAGCGAAATTATAGCAAAGGTTTCCTCTCACCTTCTTTTGGATAGTAAAAACTACAGAGACGAGTTTAATAATAAAATTTTGGAAATTGTTGTTAGTCAAGAAAAAGCAAGAAGTTCTTCTAGGCTAGAGAATAGAATATCTTTAAAGGTTATTAATGACGAAATTGAGAATAAAATAAAATGGGAATATTTGGGTGAGTTAGAAGAAAAAGGCAAAAAAATAGAAGAAGCTAAAATTGCTATTATTAATATTTTACAAAACAGGCCCGGAGTTTTAGTGAGAGATTTAGAGGAGGAATTAAGTGTTGGAAGTAATAATATTAGAACAGCACTTAAAGAGCTAACCTCTGAAAATAAGATTGATTTATCTAAACAGGGCAAAGCTAATTATTATTTTTTAGCATCTTAATATTTTCTTGTTAATTACTATATATAGAATGATAAGTTAACAAGAAAGATTATTTTTGGTTCTCAAGGAACCAAAATAAGTATTACTATTCTGGCCTTAAAAATAAAAATTTTAATATTGGGTAGATAAATTAAGATTTTTACTTATTAAAATAAATTTAACAAGGAATTGGTAAGTAATAAGAATATGAGCAATGAAAAAAACAAAATAATAGACAAACATATTGTTTTTGCAGAAAAGTATTTGTATTACAAGAGAAATGCTACTTTAGCCTATAAAGCCGTCTATGGCCATGATTTAAATGATAATACTGCAGCCGTTAACGCTAGTAAATTACTAAGAACAGCTAAGATTCAGCAGTATTTAAGGGAAAAGTTTGGAATTTTTGAATTGGACTCTAATTATGTTCTTAAAAACTTGAAAGAATTAGTGGAAAATGGAAAATCTGAAAATATAAAACTTCAGGCCCTTATTACTATTGGGAAGTCTATAGGAATGTTTAAAGATGAACAAAACAGTAATGCCGAATCTTTGCAAGAGGCTAGAAGTTCTTATATCAATTATTATGTTAAAAATATAATGTTTGCTCCATATTATTCAAAAAAAGACAAGACAGAATAATGTTTTGATTTTTGTAGAGAAAATGATAGGATTAATATAGTCCCAGCCTTGACCAAGTCAAAGCTGTTCCATATTGATCCTTAAAAATTAATGAGTATTGTTTCAAAAGAGAACAATTTAATAACTCCAGACGAGTTGGCTTCTATATTAAGAATGTCAAAATCTTCTATTTACCGAATAATAGAAAAAAGAGAGATCCCTTTTTATAAAATAAGCGGTAGTTTAAGGTTTAAAGAGTCTGACATAGAAAGTTACATTAATAGTTCTCGTATTGAATCAATGACTTAACAAAATATGAGTATTTACAAGAATAAGAATAAATATTGGATCAGTATCTACCATGAGAGGAGAAGAATAAGAAGACCAAGCCCTGAAAATACTTGTTCTGGGGCTAGGGCTTATGAGGCTCTTGTAAGGCAAAAATTAGCCCGAGGAGAGCCTATTATAGAGGTTAAACATAAAAAGACAGAAGCTATAAACTTTAATGAGTTTTCTAAACAATGGTTTAATGTTTATGTTAAAAGCAATAACAAAAAATCAGAGATTATTCAGAAAGAAAGCATTCTAAGAAATCATTTAAAACCTTTCTTTGGTAAAAAAGAGTTAATTCAAATAAATAGTTTAGATATTGAAAAATACAAGTCAGATAAAATAAAAGATGGTCTAAAAAATAAAACTATTAATAATCAGTTAACAGTTTTAGCTAAATGTTTAAAAATAGCCGAAGAATGGGGATTGTTAGAAAAGATTCCTAAAATTAAAAAGCTTAAAGTTCAGCCTCAAAAGTTTGATTTTTTGACCGAAGAAGAGTGTAAATTATTATTAGATAATTCTGATGGTATATTTAAAGAAATGATTTTCTTCGCAATTAAAACTGGACTTCGTTTCGGAGAGTTAATAGCCATAGATTGGAATGATGTTAATTTAAACGAACAATTATTAACTGTTAGAAGGTCAATTGTTTTGGGAGAAATGGGGAGTACTAAGAGTAATAAGATTAGATATATTCCTTTAACTGATGAAGTTTGCCAAATGTTGATTCAAAGAGCTAAAAAATCTGGTTATGTTTTTTCCGATAAATTGGGAAACCCTTTAAAACAATATAGTTGCTGTGATAATCTTTACTGCCTTTGTAAAAGAATCGGATTAAGAAAAATTGGTTGGCATACTTTCAGACATACATTCGCCTCTCATTTAGTACAAAATGGAGTTTCCATAAAAGCAGTTCAAGAATTGTTGGGACATTCGAACATAGCTACAACTATGAGATATTCTCATTTAGGTCCTTCAACTTTAAGAGAGGCGATAAGAACTTTAAGTTACAAAAGTGATGTTAAGATGAATTTTAGTCATCATTTAGGCATAACTCTTAAAAATGACATTGTTGTAGAGAGTAGTAACTCTTAAAATGTTATTAAAAACACTTGTAAATAAAGCAAAAAACAGACTTTCGTCTGTCTCTTTTATTTGTGGACCTTAAGGGATTCGAACCCTTGACCCCCTGCTTGCAAAGCAGGTGCTCTAGCCAGCTGAGCTAAAGGCCCATTTAGTTGACAATAATCAAAATCATCAACTAGTCCATAATAAACAATAAT
>Ga0208939_1001377_pt1 | contig 18373 bp, 22 predicted proteins | sample AD_STIC12_MetaG_FD_184437 | JGI IMG/M metagenome (GOLD analysis project Ga0208939, IMG submission 184437) | Active sludge microbial communities of municipal wastewater-treating anaerobic digesters from USA - AD_STIC12_MetaG (SPAdes) (version 2) | ecosystem: Engineered > Bioreactor > Anaerobic >...
TTAAAGTAAGAGAGTCTTCTTCTATTTCGGCCCAAATTGGACAATTCCAACCGCTAAAACCTGTTCCCTCGGCTCCGGCAATAAACTCTGCGTTTATCATGCTTGCGTCTAATTTTAGAATTCTAGAAATTGTTTCCATGTTTTCGTTGCAGTGTTTATAGTGTTGCCCCCACTTCTTGTTTGTTTTTTATTACACTACAAATATATAACATAATATAATAACTAAAAAATAAAAATGCAATAAAATGTATAAAGCTGATAAAATTTAACATTTGGCATAACTTTAAGCATAGCCTTTCGGGGCTTTATTCGGAAGCCCTAGGATACACTCCAGCCCCTGACATTTTAAGTTAATGACCTTCCATTCCTCGTACGTCCTTTCGTCGAACTTTTCGGACGTAAGGATCTTAGACTCTAGTTCTTTGCGCTTATTATTAAGCTCGTCAAGTTTGTTTCGCTGCACGGTTCCCCAAACAGGCTTTAATTTTTTTCGTGCCCCGCTTTTATTTGTAGGCGGCTGGTCCATTATCTTTTTATTTGCATCTTCTTCCTTAACCTCGTACTTTGTCAAACTCGGGTCTTTTTTTAGGCCAAGTTCTTTTGCTCTTTTTTGTATCGAATCTACTTCTACTCTATAATAATCAGCCAATTCGATGTCGGATAGAAGCGGATATATCCTAATAAATGTCGTTTCGTTTTCCATTCTATTGTTTATTAATATCTTCCATTTTTAACTTCAATTAATTTTAGAACTGTTTCTAAAGCTAATAATCTGGATTCTTTCAAATCTTCATCTCCTTTTTCAATGTAATCTCTCAGTTCTTTTTCGTCGCCTTTGAAACATCCGCAGAATAAAATTATTCCTTCTCCTATTTTAACCGCTAACAATTGACGTCCGCATTCTTCATGGCCTGAAAAATAACAAGCTGAATATAATAAGTTCTCAGCGGAACTCAAATCAGCATGACTCAAATCAGCGGAACTCAAATCAGCAGGACGTAAATTAGCAGAATTCAAATTAGCAGCACACAAAAAGGCTCAATCCCAAATAATGCTATAACCCTATTCGGCTTTAATACTCTTTTAAGATCCCCCCATAGAAGATTAAAATCCAATATCTTATCCCATTCGCATCCCGTTATTCCATAAGGGGGTCGCATAAGATAAAATCTATAGAGTTATCAGATAAATTTTTGAGTTCCTCTAAACAATCTCCGTTTATAAGCTTCATACGCTTTACTTTTTAAAAATTTGATTATAGAATAAGTCAAACACCTTTGCCTTATATGCCTCGGGGGTTTGTCTGAGTTGATAATTCTTAAGTGGTACCTTTTCCCGGTCCAGGATCTCATCAGGGAGCAGACCTCTGAAGGTATCTTTCAAATGCTTCTTTTCAATCCTCTCTGAATAAGGCAAGGCCAAAGCATATTTGACCACGTCATGAGAGAGAAAAGGGTTTCGTAGTTCTATGGTGTACCTCATCGAGGCCCTGTCCAGGCGAGGCAGATGATAGAATGGAAGTTCTTCAAACACATCAGACTTCTGAGAATCATAGGTCTTGATGCGTCTGTAGCCTCCAAACAGTTCATCCGCTCCGTCTCCTGTCAATACGATCTTTTCAGGAACAACGCCCAAAAGTTTATGCTGAGGGATTACTGAGCCCAGGTCTACAGGGGTTTCATTCCAGAGGAAACTTTCGGCAATCTCCTGGTCAATATCATAGCTCAAGTAGGTCAAATTAATCCCAAGAAATTCGGCCAATAAATTGGCATATACGGCCTCATTATTCTCCACTGAATAAAAGGTATTGGCTGATCCCAAATCATTCAGAATTCGGGCAATTATGGATGAATCCAAACCTCCTGAGACCAATGTCCCTACCTGATATGTTTTAGAGATCAATCTCCTTTCAACAGCCTTATATAATAAGGTCCTGAGGTCCTCCTTCGGTTGGTTCTTGGTCCAATCGTAATAAGGGTAGGGGTGAATGTTCAGGATCTTGCCGGAGACAAAAACATAGATCCTGTTTGGCATGATCCGGCGTACGCCTTCCCATGGTGTTCGGTCGTCTGTGTTGTACCCCCATTTGTAAACTGAACTTTTGTACAGTTCATCAAAGGCATTGTTCCGGACCAGTGGCCGGATCTCTGAGCAGATTTCACCTCGTTCATTATAGTAGAGTTGTTTCTTCCCCAATGGATCTGTGAAGCAATACATGAAACCATTTGAAGTCACGTGGACGATAGACCAAAACCCATCCCAACCATTTGCCTCCTCCAGGATGTCATTGATGTTCTCTGAATTGAACAGGTCAAGCAGATACTCAACGTCTGAAGTGTATTTCATAGGTATGTTGAAGATCTCCCCATTGAAGAGGAGAAATCCCCCATCCTTCAGTCGAAGAGGTTGTTCCCATCCATCCCCTTCGACAGTCTGGATCGGAAGGCGATGGTGCCCAAAGTAGAAACCGAAGCCCTGTTCGTAATGAGATTCGATCCCCCTGTGTTTCAACAGGGGGATTCGATCAAGATCTCGTGTTATTATTATTCCGCACATATTATTTAAGTTTTACCTGTATTACTCCTCTGCCCCCTGCTTCTTGAGCTGATTCTATAAAATTCAGAGTCTTTAAATATCCTATAGCTCCTGGGTTCATTCTTATATTCCTTACATAAATGATTTTACCTCTTGCTTTCCATATTGATCCTACGGGTTGAACCAATTCAAAATTAGGGTTGTTTACCCCGAGCTGAGTTACGAAGATTTGTTCTGAAGTTGTCATATTGTTATCTGTTTTAAATGATGGGACAAATGTACGACATCTTTCTCTGATAAAAAAATTATTTCAGTGAAAAGTGAAACAAAATTTCATCTTTAACGATTCATCAATAGATCACCCAGTGGGAAAGGTCTTCATTATAAGCGTGGAAACTACCTGCATAATAGTTCAAGGCTCCACATTTCAATCCCGGATAAACTCCTTGAAGCTCATCGACCAGGTATTGCTGAATGGCATGAGTGAGCCAAATGTCGATAGCGAAGTGTTTGAAATAGTCATTGCTTCGAATGTAATACAGGACCATCAATTTGTTGTTCCGGATGAGGAACTGATATGAGATCGAGCAGGGGATTCGGGTTTGAAACCCTGCAGAGTCTTTTGTGTCCACGGGATCAAATATCATAACCATCGCCCTCCTGGTGTGTTCATCATCCTTCAGAGCAGCAATTGCATTGTCCAATTGCCCCATGTGATTGATCCTCTCCGAATAGGTGTAGTCAAATTTATCCCCCTCCGTTTTTGCCATAAGCTTTTGCCAAAGGTCCAGGCGTACCTTATAAGAGTTACCTGGATTGAGTCCAGCCCTGTTCAAGCGGTCCTGAAGTTCTGCATGGCAGTACTCCTCAATTTGGTCCGCATCCTTTTTGAATATGAAGTCAAGCATCTCTCTCTTCTTTAGGAAGGGTTTTGAGATAATGAAGTTGACCCCTATCAGTTCCTTTGTGTTCTGGTTCACCCCCTCGAGAGCCTGGTTCTGATAGTGTTTCACTGGGACGGTGATCCCTGATACTTTCAATTCGCGATCCATCTCTTGGATCATTTCTAAGCAGTCTTTAAAAATTCTTGCCATTTTCTTTTTGTTTTACGAGTTCACAATACTTTTTACTTCCACAAAAGTGACAGACTTTTTCCTGAGCAGAATATCCCACCATCTGGCAAAAGTCATATTTGTTTTGATCAACATAGTTGTTCGGGTTGATCAGCCGTTTTTGAGTGTAGTCCTCCTCATTCCTGTTACCTTCCAGGAAGTCCTTAATCTGCTGAGTGAGGAAGGTGCAGAATTCAACAGGCATAAACTTTCCAGTCTGTTTAATTAAATTTCGATAGTCTTTGTTCTGTTTATTGACCCCCTTAGGCAGAAACACAAAGTCATCAGGGCATCCTTGGATTTTGGCTCGCTCTCGGATAGTAAAAGGCATCAAAGTATCACTCCTAAAATGAGTATCAAGACCTCCTCCCCCATACAAAACTAAAGCAGGGCCATCAACATTAATTTTCGAGAATCCAATCCTGACTTTATGTTCCCCTTTTTTATTAATGCGGGGGAAGGTCAAATTACAAGGGTAATCCCTTATAATGGCTTGAAATTCTTTTAGTGTTAATCGATTTTCATCTTGACTACATTCCAAATATTTTTCATCAAAATTATACCGAGCCCACCCTCTCAATTCACCGTCAACACAAAGATTGTCATTGTTCTCAGCATCCGGACTTATCTCACTGATTCTTTCAAGGACTGAAGTCTCATGTTTGAATTCTCCGGGGATGAAATAAAAACCAAGTTCTCTTTTAGACCCGATTACGAATAATCGTTTTCGGTTCTTTTGAACATTCCCGTACCCATAGTTATTAATCCATTCAAAGTGGATGTCGTAATCCGGGAGAGCTTCCATGTACCATGCCCAATCCGCCACGATCAGGGATTTTGGGAGGTTATCCATCGCAAAGAATTTTGGCCTCAGTCTTTGGACCGCTTCGATGAACTGAGGTATGTCCATTTTATCCCCCTCATCAATTTTATTATTTTTATTGGCTCTTAAATTGCTGAAGTTCCCACACTCAGTGTGTCCGATGATAAGATCAAGATCCTGGCATTCCTGAAGTTTTTCCTGGTCTAAGTCTTCAAATCGATCAATCATAAAACTACCGGGGAAATTATGCTCGAACGTTCCAGTATGATAGTACTGCCTCCATTCGATGTTTCCTACTATTTCGTACCCTTGGCGTTTAGCTCCTATGAGCATGGAGCCAACTCCACATATCATTCCGAGTGCTTTCATATTTTTTATATTTTTTTTAAGAATTTTTTATATTTTTTTTTTAAGAATTTTTTTTCGTTTTAATAGTTTGAATTGATTCTAAATAAATTGACCTGGTACTTTAGTGACCAAAGTCCACATACTTCATCGATCGACATTCCTAAATGGTAGAAGATATTGAGATATGCCTCCCATATCTTTCTGAACCGATCCTCAAATATATACAGGTCCACCAAGTATTGAGACCGGCGCCATTGTCTATTCTTCAGGAGGTTTGCAGTGATTCCCAATTGATAAACTACCTTAAGGACTTTCTCGTCTATAGGATCTGTTGTCAATTGGATGCTCTGAGGTAGATCCTTAAGGTTCCAGCCATAAAGCAAATAGAGTTCGATCAGGAAGTTGAACCCGTCAATTAATTCTTCTCTGAAATGATTTTCGTTTTTCCGGTCCTCAAGTGCTTCCATGAGCTCCTCTGTGATCCTCCAGCAATACCTTTTGAAAATCTCTTGATCTTCGTAGGTGTCAATATCGAAGTGAGCGAATATATCCTTTGCCTCAGGTTCGTACAGAAACTTGATTTCTTTCTGCTTTTCAAATATGGTTCCAAGGCTATATCGTATTGGTTTGAAATCTTCTATGTTCATTCCTTATCCTCTTTTTTAGATGTTGGTTCCACACCATTGTGGTAGTTATTCAGAGCCCCGAGATATGCCACTGCGTCCAGGAGGTTATCCTCTTTATGTGCATAAGCTTCACGGGCTAATTTGAGAGCTATTTGGAAGTAGTAGATGTCCAGTGTGCTTACTTCCTTGTTGCACAGAACGGACGCGATCTTAGCAGCCCGTTCATTACATTCAATGAAGGGTCCGTATTCCCTTTCTTTCTCCTCGGATCTTTCATTGACTATATAGTTCGCTTTTTCCAGAATGTTCATATTACTTTTCTGTTTGAGTTTCTGGTTCCGGGTCTGAAATTTGATAACCGTCTGACCATACGGCCTTCCCAAAATATCCAGTTTCAGTTCGAGTCATATAAAAAATCATCCCCGAACGTTTGTCGTAACGAACCCCCGAGATTTTACTTTTTACAGTTTCACCCTTCTTATTTATAAAAGTAATGATCTTTCCTTTATTCTTTGAATATTCATCTAACGCCCTCAAGACTTCTTCTTCGGAAATTTGCTTCTTCAGCGGTTTAGGTTCCTTCTCAGCTTTAGGGGCTTTCTCCTTTTTCGGAGCCTTTTCCTTTTTAGCTTCAGGTTGAGCTTCAGGTTGAGCCTCAGCAACCTCTTTTCCGGAACCTTCAGCAGGAATATCATCATCGGTCAATGTGGTGTTCACGATTGCACCATCCTCAGATGGATGTTCTTCGAGAGCTCCACGTTCAACCAGGATTTCCTGGATCATACGAAGTTCAACGCCTGTAGCAGTTGAGCGTGATTTTTGAAGTTGTTTTGTGTTCTTCTTTTTCAAAGAAGCAACTTCTACCTCTGTGAGTTCCAGGGTGTCAACGTAGTCACGTTCAATGACTTCAGTAACTCGGGCCACAAAGGCCTCTTTTATTTCTCCTTCTTCAGCGAAGAATTGAACACCATTCGCTAAGCGAATTTCTTTTTCCGATTTTGATTCAAATAATTGAGCTTTCATTTTTACTCTGTTTTTAAGTGAGTCATATTGTAATTGATTACAGGGCAAATGTACGACCTTTTAGTCAGATAAAAAAATTATTTCAGCTAAAAATGAAAAATAATTTCGTTAAAAAGGTACGTCGTCGTCTGGAGGGTTACACCCTTTGGAACTATTTTCTGTACACCTATACGCTTGGCACAGGTGTGGCTTTTTGTTGGTCTGGAACATTGTCAAAATATTCAAGGAGGTCCCTTTTCTTAATCCCGGTCACCCTGTAGTGTTTATCCCGGATGCGGATCTTCATTGGTTTTTTAATCTCGCTTATTATTTCTATATCGGTCTGTCCCTCCAGGAGAACCTTCAATTGTTCAAAGTCTATTTCTTCCATTACAACTCAATTTTATCAACAATAATTCCTGCTTGTCTCAGTAGGTCGATCCCCTCAGTGATCCGATACTCCTCAGCATAAACCACTCTTTTGATCCCGGCCTGAATGATCAGTTTGGAACATTCCATGCAAGGGGAGACCAAAGTGTAAAGCGTTGCATCTTTACTGCTGTTAGTAGACTGAGCTACCTTTGTAATCGCGTTCGCCTCCGCGTGTAGCACATACGGGTGAGTTTTTATATCCGTATACTTGATCGTTTGGAAAGTCCTTGGATCGATTGAATTCTTATAAAACTCAGCCGCTTCGTTTGGATCATCGAACCTCTTATGAATATATTTCTCAGGAGTCCAGACAGCAGCAACCCATCTGTTTCTATCAGAATCAAAATGAACCCCCGGATATTCACAAGTCTTATCCCTCCTTTGACTTCTATGGATTGAGTTGAATCTGTTCGAACACCATTCCAGATTGATCAACCTGTTGTCTTCAACATTATAGTTTATATGGTTGACCTGAGTATAAAAGTCAGGATCTGGATTTTCTACAAAGGTACCCATTATGACATGAGATACTTTTCTTTGAATCCCCATGATCTTACAACATTGGTATTTCCCTGAAGTATGAATCCATTTAGAAATCTGTTCTCCGTTCCTGAAGATGTTACCTTCGGTGTCTGCTTCAATACCGAGAAAATAAGGGTGAGGTTTTCTCTGATATTCAATGTACTCACATTCGTTTTTGAATCCCTTCGGCGATCCGTTGTAACCATCCGAGATGATCATCTGGTCTTTGACTATAATAGCCCCGACCTTCAATCTTTTGGCGTATGAATTCTCAGACCAGATCTGAGCTATACGCAAATATTGTTTGTCAAACTTTTCCAACATACTTCTTTATTTTAGCTTTGACTGCTTCCATCAGTCCATCTTGTTTGGCGCTCTTCCTTACCTGAGCAGCTATGACGTCTTGGTCGATGGTTTTGCAAGCAACCAGTTTGTTAATGATTACAACTTCTTTTTGGCCTTGTCGATCCAGGCGGGCATTGAACTGTTGTTCAAGTTCCAGGGACCAGGTTTGACCGAACCAAATAATGATATGACCTCCGGCCTGAAGATTCAAACCATGACCCCCCGAAGCGGGGTGCATCAGCATGACCTGGATCTTCCCGGCGTTCCAGTCTTTTATGTCCTTATCAACTTTCAATTCACGAGGATTGTATTTTTTCAGAGCCACCATCAATCGTTCCATGTCATGTCTGTAGGTCCAGGCGATCAACACCGGTTTGCCATTCGCATCCTCGATGATTTCCTTGGCTGCCTCTATCTTCAGATCATGAACCACATGGAACTTTTTATTCTCATCATACACGGCCCCATTTGCGAACTGAAGCAATTTGTTTGATAGTGCTGCCGCATTCACTGCCGAAATCTCTTTGCCCTCCTCGTGATCAGGAAATAATGAAAGGACCTGCTCACGTTCGAACGCATCATATTTCTTTTGAATATCAGGAGGGAACTTTATATCAATAAAGTTATCCATCCGTCCAGGCAAAGTCAAATAGTCCTTGGCTTTCATACTCATACAGATGTCCCCAATCTTTTCATGAATTCTTTGTTCCCCATCAGGAGCAAGATCATATGAATATATGATTGCACCGTTTCGTTTTCCTGGCCTAAAATAATCCTCCCGAAAGTGGCTGATGAATTTTCCGAGGCGCTTACCTCTGTCAAGCAAATAGACCTGACTCCATAAGTCGATCAACCCGTTCGGGGCTGGGGTTCCTGTCAGGCCCACCACTCTTTTGAAGGAAGGTTGTACCCCCCTCAGAGCTTTGAATCGGACCGACTTCGGGTTCTTGAAACTACTGAGCTCATCAATGACAAGCATATCAAATGGGAGCATTGAACCCCCGAACTGTCCACAGAGCCAGGCGATATTGTCTCGGCCAATGGTGTAGATATGTGCTTTCTCAGATAGGGCCTTCCTGCGTTGTTTGTCCGATCCTATAATCTTGGAGACCTTCAGATGATTGAGGTGCTCCCATTTTTCAATCTCAGCATCCCACACACTTTCTGCTACTCTCTTCGGTGCAACGACCAGAGCACTGTCGATGTCCAGTTCCTCGAACATCAGTTTGTTGATAGCAGTGAGTGTTGAGACAGTCTTTCCAAGTCCCATCTCCAGGAACAAAGCACAGTGCGTATTGTCCAGGATATGGTCTATAGACGTGAGCTGATAATCATGTAAGTCATTATATTTCATATTCTCTTATTATTCGTTCAATTTGTTCTGATGTATCTATCACCTCGACTCTGAAGCCAAGACCTCTCAATTTGTTATGGATGAAGAGTTGAATCTTCCGGGGTTTTTGGTTCGTTGTTTTCAGTTCCACGAACAAGATCCTCCCTCCAGGCAAAAGGCATAGACGATCGGGGAGCCCCGTAATATGGGCCGACAGTAATTTCAGACACCACCCTTTGAGCTTTCCTTCTACGGAATTCTTCAACGAACGCTCTAATGTCTTCTCGCTTTCTATATTTTTCATATTCTTCTCTCGTTTCAAAATTAATCGAGCTTGCGAGCGTAATACTTTTGCTTTCCATAGATCTTGAAATTTCTGGTTGAGTTAACCTGTTCCCATTCTTCCAGTCCACGCATAATGTCGTTGATTTCCCGAGTCTTATACCTGTCCATGTCCTCTTTGTTCTTTCCGAGGCATTCACACCATATCTCTGCAACGCAAACATACACGCGATCGATTTTCCCCTTCTCACTTAGTGGATCTTCGAGGAGGGACCTCCGTTCATATATGTCCATGGTGTCCCAGTCCTCAGGTAGAAGCCTGTTCAAATAAGCTTCGATCAATCCCCTGCGTTCATCCGTTTCACTGTGTAACTTCTGTTGAACAGTAGCTATCTTCTCAGCCTCTTTGCTGAGGTATAAGGGTTCACCTTTACGATAGAGATAAACGGCCTCGGCCCATATCTGATCGATCAAGGATTTGTCTCCGAGGAAGGATTTTAGTTTTTCATTGTCCACCAGTTTGATGTTGTGGATGTCCACGGGCATGAATCGTCTATTTCCGGACGGGTCTCTGAGGAACGTACTCTCGTTCGTGGTAGCAATGAAAACACATTGCCTTGGGTAGGTCTCAGGAGTACGGGCGTAAGCCGGGCGGAACATATCCTCTTGCTTACTGATGAAGTGTTTGATCGCCTCGATGTCCGCTTTCCTCAATCCAGATAGTTCAGCCATCTCGATCAACCAAGCTCCTTGAAGTTGTTCGAATGCCTCCTTCCCCTGCACAGTGATGAAGGTATCAGAGAACCAGGATTGACCAAGAGCTTTCAAGAATGAACTTTTCCCCGTTCCTTGTTCCTGGCTCACTAATGTGAGAACAAGATCAAATTTGACCCCTGGATCAAATACTCGAGCAACAGCCCCCACCATCATTTTTCTGATCGCCTCCCTTGAGTAGATACAATCTTCAGCCCCAAAGTAATCAATCAAAATATTATCCAAACGGGGGGAATTATCCCACTCGAGTGATCTGAGATAATCCAGGATTGGGTGATAGTGATTTTTCTCGAATTCCAAGGCCATTGAGTCTTCGACCTTCATAGCTCCAGAGATCCCGTATATACTTTCAATGTAGTTCCTTACTCCTGAATAATCAACATTTTTGACGGGCTCGGGCTTAGTGACCTTGCGCCATGGAAGATTGCCAAACACGTACCTCTTACCATCGAAATCGTTTTGCCTGAATAATTTTTTAAGCCTGTAGTCATGGGCAAAGATAAGGTTGAGATTCACTGAGGTTGACAAATAATTTCCTTTCGAATCAACTTCCAGGTCTTGCATCCATTCAATGTCTTCGTCCTCTACGGCATCGTTTTCTTCAAGGTCTTCAGTGAAATCGTACTTAGCATCTTGAATGTTCTCAGCGGCAATGATCTTTTTGACGGCCTTATCTTCTCGAGCAAGTTCTTCCATAGCGGCAAAGCTTTTTGGTTTTTGCCCCTGATAGGATTCGTCACTGTCAAGGTGCCCGAACTTATGGATGCGTACCAGGTCGAACGCATTACAAAGCTTTCCCCCACATGGATCTGTACCATGATGTGAAAAGGCAAATTTATCATCATAAACAATCAATCCTGCGGCCGTGGTGCCCTTTGAATATGTGTACCTGTCTTCTATATCAGTTGGGACATAAATGTCCACCAGGAACTTGCTAATGGTCTCAGTGATGGAATATGTTCGGCAGAAGGCTCCAACAATCCCTTTCTTGTTCTCAGGGTCTTCCTGTTTCTTTGCCGAAGCTTTCACCTCATTGAGTTCTCTCTCGGCAGTAGGCCAAAGGCTCGAGTCCTTCCAGTCCGTGTAACTGTCCAGGATCTCATCAACATCGATCCAAGGACCATCTTGAAATTCAAAGTAATAGTCCACATCTCGAGGGGAAGACGGCCAGAACATCAGTCGATTGGTTTCGAATGTAGTCTTATCAAATAACTCTATACCCATAAGACCTGCGATCTTCCGGGCCGATGCTACATATTCATCCGGAGTACATTCTCTAGATAATGGCATGATCAACCTGAATCTGGGAGAAGACTCGCAGTGCTTATGTGTAGCATGAAGAACCGCGGCATTGCTAAATTGAAGGAGGTAATCATCCCAGAAGTCTTTGTGGGCGAAGTCAATGTCAAGTGTGAGCAACTGCCTGTTGACAACGTTCTCAGGCTTGCGCCTTCCATTTCTTAAGTACCCTCCGACGTAACCTCCTACGTCTTTTATTTTCAATTGTTCCTCTTTCGTGGCTGAGATGAATTCCTTCAGAGTTTCAGTTGTCCGGTTTGTTTCTTTCAATCTTGTAACAAGCTCAGACCATTGGATTTTTTTATTTTTCCAGATTTTGGATTTGGCGCTCATTCCTATTGCCAAATGTAACTCTCCATCGTTTTTAATCATATCATATTAATCTTTTTTGTAGAACTTAGTTGTATATCCATCAGCCTTAAGAGGTAACCCCGGAGCCCAGGGAACTTCTTGACCCATTATGTCTTCCATTCTTTTTAGTTGTTCTTCTCCTTCGTTCTCAGGTACTTCGCAAATGACTTCGTCATGGACGTGCATCACCATTTTGAATCCTGCATTTCTGAGGTTCTGCATAGAGTAGGCGAGAATATCTCTTGATATTGCCTGGACGATGTTCTCAACCAATTTGCCCCCGTATGTTTCTACAGAGGCCCATTGTTTGATCACCTGGTCCATCCCTTTAAATATTATACTTTCCATCCCAAACCTGTTCACTCCCAGTTTAGGATGGTTGTAGAAAAGGCTCCGGCCTGAAGGCAGTTCAATACGGAAGATCTCTCCGTCGTAATGAAAACCTAAAGATCGAAGTCTCATGCTCTTCCTGGTCTTTATGGTATGTATGGCACAGGTTTCAACATCAGACCAGAGTTGAACTATTTTCGGGTTAGCTTTACGCCACTTTTTCACAATTACTTTTCGTTCATGTGGCGGGATCTTTCCATCACGATCCATTTTTTCCATGGCTCCTTCTGCCCCCTGGTACCCGAGAGCAAGCTCTGCCGTTTTTCCTCTCTGCCTCAATTCAGATCCTTTAGTGACTGATTCTATTGGGACTCCGAACATCATAGCCGCTGAAGCTTCGTAGATCTTACCGTGGGTTTTGAATACATCCAGGCGCCACTCTTCATTAGCTACCCAAGACAAAACTCTTGCCTCAATAGCACTAAAGTCCGACACTGCAAAAGTGAATCCTTCAGGAGCCACAAGGGCTGTGCGGATCAACTCTGATAGAATGTTAGGGATATTATCATAGAGCATTTTGGCCAAGTCATAATTTCCTGAGGCAATCACCTGTCTTGCAAGATCAAGATCTCTCATGTGGTTCTGAGGAAGGTTCTGTAATTGAATTAATCTACCGGCCCAACGTCCTGTTCTATTTGCTCCGTAAAATTGGAAGAGTCCGTGAGCACGCCTGTCTTCACAGACACAATTGAGCATTGCCACATATTTCTTCGTAGAAGACTTTGAAAGTTTAAGCCTACCATCGAGAACATCCGAAACAGCCTCATCATCAGTTTCATCAAGGAGTTCAAAGACTGAATCTTTAGCCAGGGTATGTACATTTTTTCCTAAGGCGTTGCTCAACCATTCCTTCAACTGTGATGGGCTGTTTGGGTTGTCTACTCCAGTTAATTCCTTCATCTTATCAGTGATCTCGTCACTGAACTTATTATCAATGTCAACTGCATGTTGAACCATATTAATATCAACCAAAACCCCTGCATCATTGATCTCTTGATCTATAATGTAGTTGATTCTTTCAAAGTCTGGTATTGTGTAATGTTCCAGGCGATGATCGATTTCTCTTTCAGCTTCTACGTCGTTGATACAGTACAATTTGAAGTCCTCCCATTTTTCCTGATCATGCCATGGAAAGTTTCTCTCTCGCATACCATTAGCCTTAGTTGGCTTGCAGGGGTTACAAAAGTACCTAATTAATGCCTTACCTGTTGATAGTTTACCCTTCTCTTCGAGCTTCATGGCTTTTGATACCAGTTCCAGAGAAAGAGGAAGACCACAATAAGCAGCCTTGACCGCTGAACAATACCATTGATCTATTGGGATATCATAACCGTATTGCCTGAATGAATTACGTTCGAATGTAGCATTGTGAGCGCACTTGTGGACTTCAGGATCAAGCAAACCATCAATGAACTCCGGAGGAAGTTTCTCCCCTTGAACCAGATCAATGATCTTGATCGGTCCATCATCGAAGGCATAAGCTACCAGGAGGATCTCGAAATCAAGGGACTGAGTGTATTTGTAAGCTCCGGAGGTCTTTATGTCCACAGAGCTAAAAGTTTCAATATCTATATGTAATCGTCGAGCCATGCTTAAAAGTTTTTTTATTAGCGGAGGATGCAGGATTCGGACCTGCGCATTATTACTGATATAACTGGTTAGCAACCAGCCCTCTTAAACCACTTGAGTAATCCTCCTTTGATTAAAAGAGAGTGGGGATGAGCCACTCTCTTTGTTGGACCAAAAAGCGAATTACATCAGATCATCCGCATCGTCTCCACTACCGAAGTCCTCTTCAGCAGTTGAACCTCCCCCGGCAAGACGTTCCCCGTCCTCAAGTTTCTGAAGGTTGTTCAATCCACAAGCAATCCCTTTGCTACCATTGGAATCATAAGGATAGAAGTTGATTGAAGCCCTTCCGTAACAACCTGAGTAGAATTCTGATTTGTCCAAGATTGGGTTGAGGTCCGCATCCACGAGGCCGGGTTTGTTTGAAGAGTTGGCGTTCACGAACATGGCTCCTGCGTAAACTTCATCATCTCTCTCATCATCCCCATCACGAAGTGGAGTCTTCAAGTTCTTAGGAATCTTGCCACCCCATTTTGAGGTCTTTCCTTCTTCGATGGCGCTTTCGATTGCGGCCTTGATTTTGTCCAGTGTCTTCTTATCCGTCTTCGGAATGACCAGTGAGATACTGTACTTTGGGGTTGAACTTTCGTTCATTGCTTTTGGTTCGAAAACTTGTGCGTAACTGAATCGCACCTTTCCGGTAATAACTTTAGTCTGTGACATACTTTTAATTTTTAAGTTTGAAATACACTGCAAATATAAACCTTCTTTTTTAGATAAAAAAATTATTTCAAATAAAAATGAAACTAAATTTCATCCTTGAAATCGATCTTTGCTTGTTCGATACCCATCGCCGGTCTTTTATCAGACTCAGGAACGAGTGTCGGTTTTCCTGGAGGAAGCAGGACCATATCCCCAAGAAGTACAGGGAAGTCTTTTTTGCCAATGAGTTTTTCAATGGCGGGAATGCCTGCGAGTTTAGAGACCATGAAGTCTTTTGGATCATGACTGAGTTCCAGAGTAGCGATGACCTTTTCCTCATCCATCCATTTTCTCTGAGACCTTCCCTCGACGATCTTATAGCCAGGCCATTGTTTGCCTTTGAGTGCTTCAGCCAAAAGATATTCGGCTACTGCGTTCACCCAATCGACTAACATAGGCTGTTGCTTATATACCTCGATGAGTTGTTTGTCCGTCAGCAAATGCGGATCTTTGAACTCATGGCGAGCCAGAGCGATATTCTTTGCGGCCAGTGTAGCACACATAGCTTTCACCTTACACCACTTGCAATGGTCTCCGGCCTTCTGTACCCCTTTCCCTTCATAGGCCTTAGCCGCTGCAGGTTTAACCGTTTTCTCTCCCCAAGTAATCAGGTCTTTGACACTGATCTCCCACGAAGATATATGGTCGAGTCGAGGTTGAACAATGGTCATTTTGATCGTGTGGATGTCGTACATGAGTTCGAAAGATCTGAGAGCTCCGGAACCATAAAGCATCAATTGAGGATTTTCCTCAGCTTCAACTCTTATCCCTTTCCCATACTTCAGGTCAATGATTTCCAGAACTCCATCAGCGATCACTCCTGCATCACCTGTGCCGAATCCCTGTTCTACAAGGTGCGAGAAGTCCAATCGCTCTTCAATCATCAGAACTGCATCAGGTGTTTTCTGTTTGGCTTCTGAGAATGCCTCCAGGACATACGTGACATATTTATCAACTTCACCTTCCATCTCTGAAGAATAGAGAGGATGTTTCCGGAGTTCCTTGATTTCCTTGTCGAATACGGAATCGGAAATTCTCCCGGCCGCTTTGCGAAGATTAAGGTCCCCGAATTCATGAGCTAATGTTCCTTCGTCCGCATAGACTGAGGAGGTAGAAGGAGATGACTCTTCAAACTTCTCCTCGAGTTTTGCGCTTGGGGTACATTGTAACCACCTGGAAGCTCCGGAGGCAGAAAGCAAAGCATGCTTTCGAGCTGAGTGATTGACTTCTCCCATTACTTCAATTCATTTAGGAAGTCAACGAACTCGGCATATTTCTCTTTGGACAAAGCAGTCACATTCGGAGCACCGAGTGCGGTCAATTTGGATTTGATTTCAGAACGGTTGTTTTCAACCTTCTTTGCCAGGAGGGCTCTCACCCCTTCAATTTTGATTTCAGGAGCATCGTCCATAGTTTCCCCTGCAGGAGTTTCTTTGGTTTCTGCTACCTCTTCCTTTGCAGGCTCAGTCTTTGGCTTTTCAGCTTTAGACTCCTCCTGTTTCGGAGCTTGAACATTTTTCGGAGGAACTTGTTCCCCTGCCAGGGTTGCGAATAAAGCATTCAAAGCCTGGACTTGTTTTGGGTCCTGCACATCGATCAGGACTTTCACTTCAACTTGTGTCATACGTTTTTACTTTTAAAATTAGTAATTATAAGATCCAGCTGACTGAGATACTCACTCACTGGGATAGATCTGGAATGGATGATTGACTCATGAAACATAGAGTCTTTGTGGAAGACTTTAGTGATCCAGGTTTCAGAGTCAAGCTCTGCTCTGAACTCACCATTTGTGAATACGTGTACGCCTTTATGAGCAGTAGCCTTCCAATTTTCCCCTGAGAACAATTCAGAGATTTGAAGACCGGCCATAAGGGCTAACTTGCTGATCTGGTCAGCATCCAGAACGTTCTTCCCTTTCATGACTCTGTTGAGAGCCAGATCCGGGTACTTGTTCTTGGGGAAGAGTTGGCGGGCCACCTCTTTGATGTCCAGCCCCCGGGTTTCGATTATTTTCTTTACATTAATTATTCTCATCACGTTTTAAATTATGGATTTGAATTACAAGTGCAAATGTAAGGCCTTTTCCCGAGATAAAAAAATTATTTCAGAGAAAAATGAAACTATTTTTTTTTTTATAGTACTTCTGAAAGAGACTTTATTATATCCTCCTTCGTAGCCCATGCCCTCAGCCCCAACATCTCGATCATCATTGATTTATTCCGGCTTGAACTGTAATTGTCGAACTCCGGAACTGAGTGACTGTCTCTCATTATACCAAGCCGATCTTCGAGTGATATTCTTGAAAGACCCTCGATAACTAATGAACTGAGCTCTCCGCTCTCATCTGCTGCGGAAATCATGAATCCAATTCCGAGGTGTCCCCTAAGATAATACCCCTCATTTGCCTCTACGACTTGTTTGCACAGTGTGTCGAGAGAATCTTCGTGTTCCTCACAGAAATATTCCCATACTTCCTTATCGGCGATAAGTTCTGCCAATTTTGAAGCTTTGTTGATTGTTGATTTTGAAGCTTTGTTGATTGTTGATTTTGAAGCTTTGTTGATTGTTGATTTTGTTGGGGTCATGTCTTTGTTTCAGCTATGCCCTGGCTGACCGGTTTTAAATTTATGATGAAGCAAAAGTACGATTTCTTTTTCAGATAAAAAAATTATTTCAGAGAAAAATGAAACTATTTTTCCGGGTAAACAATAGAATTTTTTATTGTTTCCTTGTAACTTATTGATTTTCAAACGATTAACTCCTAAAAGAAACAATAGAAACAATAGAAACAATTTTTCCTATAAACCCTTACACGTGTTTTCTGTATTTTTATTCCCTATTTTCTCAATATTTACCCATTTAGGTCTTCTATAGGAATTATTGTTTACATTGTTTATAATGGGCTTAATGGATTGATTTTGAAGGGGGGTTGGAGTGTAAACAATACATTGTTTACATTGTTTACAATTGTTTACAATTGTGGTCAGAATTTTATATGCAGGCCAAGCTCAAACCCCTTCGCCTGGAAATCAGTCAGGTACTTGGCCTCAAATCCGAGGTTGTTGTAGTACAATCCCCCTCCAGTTCCTACGTACCCGAGTGTGTTCGCGGAGACAGAAAGAAACGGGGTGAAGACCTTCCTCTTCTCAGTTATGATCTGTTTTTGTACAGGGGTGAAAGTATACCCCAACTTTTGTAACTGGTTGTATTGAACCTGTGCATCTACTACCATGGTACCGAGTGTATCACTGTCGAACAACGTTTCCCTGTAGCTGTTCTTTTTTATGAACTCGGCAATGATCTGAGCAGTATCAACTACCTGAGTAATGTATTCAGGTTCTCCTGGAACTCTGATTGTGTCCGGTTTCATAGGCAAGACCGGATCGGCAGGAACCTCTACAAGATAGGGCACAGGTTTGGGGATTGTATCATGGATCGTTTCCCCTTTTATATACTCGATCTTTCCAATCGGTTTTGTGGTACATCTTCCGGCCATGAATCCCAGGGCTATTAAGAGAATCCCTATAAATGCCAATTTTTTTGGATAACAAACTTCAGCCATATCAGTAAACAAACTTCAGCCATATCAGTAATGGAGGTCTATTTATTGGCAGGTGCCGAAAACCCATAGGTCTTTAGCCTATGGGATGTAAGGCACTAACCTTGTTGTTCAATATATTTCCTAATTGTTTCTGGACTTGCTTCTCCTATTGAGCAACAGACACGGCTATAAGTGCTGTAGCTTTAATTTTTTCCCCCATGTTAAAATCTTTTTATTGTCATATTATTTTTAATACCTGTTTTCTATTGTTTCCTTTCCGATAAGACACATGAATCCATTTAAGGTCGTGTTCGTCGATAAGCTGGT
>Ga0208939_1001393_pt1 | contig 18249 bp, 16 predicted proteins | sample AD_STIC12_MetaG_FD_184437 | JGI IMG/M metagenome (GOLD analysis project Ga0208939, IMG submission 184437) | Active sludge microbial communities of municipal wastewater-treating anaerobic digesters from USA - AD_STIC12_MetaG (SPAdes) (version 2) | ecosystem: Engineered > Bioreactor > Anaerobic >...
CTTGCTGGTGAGCGCCGCGAGGATCGAGGCGTTCAGGCCAAGGTCTTTGAATTGGGTCAAAGGATAAGTGTCTTTCGTGTGCGCGAACGCGCGGACGCCTGTTTGCTACAGGTCCGCCGGAGGCGCTGTCTTTATGGGACTGCCCGGCGTGCGCGGGCGATCATGCGATCTCTTCAGGGCGCTCAACGGGCCGGATCCTGTTCTCAGGACCCTCACGCAGCCGGAGCGCCGATAGCGTCCTAGCTTGCGAACGCGAGGGGCATATCGCGGCTAAAACCCCTAAAGTCAAGCTAACGGCCTGTGACGGCGCGGTTAGGCCGCACCAATCAGCCGCCCATCATCAGGGCGCCGACCAGCAGGCCTATCTCCAGACGGACCCATGACAGGTCGACCCGGCGGATCGTGTTAACCACGGCTTCTGCCATGTGAACTCCACCTGCCCGCGACGACTCGTTGGCATCGGGGTCAGCGTAGGCGGCGGACACGCGCCCGCAATCACGCGCATCCATGAGGCGAGGAGATGCGTGCAACTATCCCCAGCGATGTTGTGTTGAGCGCCATGTTGCGCCACAGGCAGCATCCATGACGGCTTCGTTGAACAAGCGCGCGATCATTGTCGGTGCTGGCCCCGCAGGCCTCGCCGCGGCTGAAGTGCTGGCGCAGGCTGGCGTCGCCGTCGTTATCCATGACCGCATGCCAAACCCGGCGCGCAAGTTTCTGCTCGCAGGCCGTGGCGGCCTCAACCTCACGCACTCAGAACCGCTCGCGGACTTTCTCGTGCGCTACGGCGCAGCGCAGACCCGCCTCGAACCCGCGATCCGCGCCTTCACCCCGGACCACCTGCGTGCCTGGTGCGAGGCGCTTGGCATCGAAACCTTCATAGGCTCCAGCGGCCGCGTCTTCCCCAAGCAGATGAAGGCCTCGCCTCTTCTGCGCGCATGGCTGGCGCGCCTCAACGGACTTGGCGTGAAACTCGTGACGCGCTCGCGCTGGACGGGATGGGACGACGGCGCGGTGACGTTCGACACGCCGGAAGGTTTGCACACTGAACACGCCGACGCATTCCTCTTCGCGCTTGGCGGCGCCAGCTGGCCGCGCCTTGGCTCTGATGGATCGTGGGCCGACGCGTTCACCACGCACGGCGCGACGATCTCCACGCTCAAGCCATCCAACAGCGGCTTCCGCGTTCCGTGGTCGGATATCTTCCGGGACAAGTTCTCCGGCCAGCCACTGAAGCCCGTGCATGTCTCACATGGCCCATCTGAAATCAGCGGCGAGGCCATCGTCACGCAAAGCGGAATCGAAGGCGGCGCGATCTATGCGCTCTCACCTCTCCTGCGCGATCGCATTGCGGCTGAAGGGTCGGCGGATCTTGTTCTCGATCTCAGCCCGAACCTCACCGCGGCCGAACTCGCGAAGAAGATCGCCTACGCGCCCTCAGGCACGTCGACGGCCAACCGCCTGCGCCGCGCCGGCCTGACGCCGATCGCGGCCAGCCTCCTGCGCGAACGCCGCGGCGGGCCTGGCCTGCCCACGGACCCGGCGGAGCTGGCCGCCATCGCCAAGGCCTGTGTGATCCAGTTGACCGGGGTTGCTCCAATCGAGCGCGCAATCTCGACGGCTGGCGGCATCAGCTGGGACAGCATCAACGCTGACTACTCGCTGACGTCAGACCCGCGCACCTTCGTCGCCGGCGAAATGCTCGACTGGGAGGCGCCGACCGGCGGCTACCTGCTGCAAGCCTGCTTCGCCACCGGCCGCGCGGCGGCCCATGGCATGCTCAAACGCCTGAGCTAGAACGCGCCCGCAACTGTGACAGTGAGTGTCGGCCCGAAGGTCGATTCACGGTCTTCGGTCGACGAGAACACGCCCGGCGGAATGCGGTTCGGCGTGAAGAAGCGCCGCTCCACGTCGCGTTCCTGATTGAAGATGTTCTCCGCCGTGACGCGCACCAGCGCGCCGCCCAGGAAAGCCGTGGTCTCGACGAACATGTCGAGGTCGCCCTCGCCCGGATCAGAAATCTCGATCCGCTCATGCCGGTATTCCGGGTTGGGACCAGCGCTAGAATAGTCGCCGCCCCAGGCAAACTTCATCGACGGCACGTCCTGCCGGAAATCGAGCGACCAGTCGTATTCCTGCTCGGATGAAATCTGTCTCTTCCCGCCCGTGATCGGATCGGTCACTTCGCTGTCCTGCGCGCCGACATTCAGCTTGAGAATGCCGTTCGCGACGCCGATGAAATCGAGCGCAACCGATGCCTCAACCCGTCCGCCCCAGCGTTTGCCATCCCCAACATTCCCGATCGCCGTACGAATGCACGCCGCAGGCGTCGGCGTTACCAGCACGCATGCGGCTGGCGTGGTCAGCTGCGAAGCAATGAAATCCTGCGTGTCTTCGATGTCGTCATAGAAAGCCGTCACCGAGATCGAGCCACGTTCGCCGATCGGCCGCTTCCATTGCAGGTTGGCCTTCCAGCTCTGTTCCGGCTCCAGGTTCGGGTTGCCGACATTCGCCGTATTGCTGATCGAATCCAGCCCCGTCGCAAAGTCAGCGAAATCAAGCTGCGAAACATCGCGCTGCAACGACAGGCGGAACTGGTCCGTCGCATTTGGCGCCCATGTCGCCACAACGCGCGGCTTGGCGTAGGTGAAATCACGCTCCTGCGCGACATCGCCCGACTGCGAGATCGTGGAGACTTCGTAGTTCAGGGCGCCTTCAAGCGTCAGCTGTGGGCTCATGCGCCACACATCCGTAATCGACGCCTCGACCCGCTCTTCCTCGACCTTGGTGGTGGCGATGGGGACCGGCACAATACTGAACGGTCCGCCGATCGCGCCGAACTCGCGCTGCCGATCGACCTCGCGATAATTGTAGGCGCCTTCGAGGCCGAACTCGAGCGTGTGCTCCAGCGCAGGCTTGATCGTCCAGACGCCACGCAGCACGTGTTCGCCTGCCTTGTTGTCAGACGTGTCGCGCACCTGCGTGAAGGTCGTTCCGGCGAAGGCCTGCGTCAGCAGCTGCTGCGGCCGCCAGTTCACCGTGCGGTTGACGGCGATCAGCTTGATCGCATTCTCAGGCGAGAATTTGTGTTCCCAGTCGCCGCCGGCATCGACATACCAGATGTCCTTCTCGGTATAGTCGAGGAAGATGTTGCCAAGCAGCGTCCCGCTCGGAAGCCGCGCTTCGGCCGCCGCATTGTTGGAGAACAGGCGCGGCAGGATGCGGAAGTTGGCGTTGATCGTATCGCGCGCCGTCGGTGTCCAGTTGGCGGCGCCTGTTACAAGAAGCTCGCCGACTTGCTGCTGGTAGTATTCTTCCTGCCGTGTCGTGACCACGCCGAGCGCGTTGGCAAAAGTGACGTCCACCTCCTCGCGCTCACCGAGGCTGCTGCCCTGCATGGCGAGACGGAAACCGAAATTGTCTGTCTTCCAGGCGCGCGTGCCGCCGATCTGCACGCCCTGCCGGCCCTGATCATACCAGCGCGTGGTCGCCGCCCATGTGGTCGACACCTTCAGCTCGCTCGCGGGCTTCAGAACGACGTTGGCAAGTTCGGTGTAACCACGCACATCGATATCGCCCGCCGCCGAAGCGCGGATCAGTTCGATGCGCAGAACATCGCGCGCGGAAATGCGGCCAAGCTCGTCGCTGATCGCATCCTTCGAACTCGTGCGGCGTCCATCGATCAGCACATTGCCGGCCGTCGCGCCAAAGCCGCGCAGGTCTTCGCCTTCATCAATCCTGAATCCCGGAAGCTGGCGCACCATGTCGAGCGCCGTGACCGGAGCGAAGCGCGCGAAAAACACAGGCTCGAACGCCTGCACGCCCTCGGGCGAGCTGACGGGGGTTGCGGCGGTGGACGCCTGCTGGGCCCAGGCCGTTCCCGACAGCGCAAGCACGCTGACGGCCATTGCGGCCATCGTTTTCCAGTTACTCACGCTGTCCCCTCCTAAAACCCGTCGTAGCGTCATCAAGCTCCGCGGGCCTTTCTTATGTATGAATCCCTGCGGGCAGCACGCGCCTATCCCTGAGGAATTCGCAGACAATCAATCGCAGGTCGGGGAAAATGTCGATCAGAAACGCGATGTGTCGAAGTGGTGCAGCGGCACAGAAAAGTGACGGCCTATCAATAGTTGAGGATCGGCCTCAGCCACCTTTCGGCGGTCGCGAGGTCCCAGCCCTTGCGGCGGGCGTAATCTTCAACCTGATCTTTCTCGATTCGACCCACAGCAAAATAAACCGCTTCCGGGTGCGAGAAGTACAGACCTGAGACACTGGCGGGCGGGTTCATTGCATAACTCGACGTAAGCTCGATGCCCGCCTTCTCGGTCGCGTCGAGAAGCTCGAACAGCGTCTTCTTTTCTGTGTGATCGGGCTGCGAGGGATAGCCCGGCGCCGGGCGAATGCCCTGATATTTCTCCGCGATCAAATCGTCATTCGTCAGCGCCTCGTCCGCCGCATACCCCCACAGCTCGCGCCGCACCTGTGCATGCAGATACTCGGCAAACGCTTCTGCGAAACGATCAGCCAGCGCTTTCACGATGATCGATGAATAGTCGTCGCCCTTGTCGACGAACTCCTTCGCCTTCTCCAGCTCGCCATGCCCTGCCGTGACAGCAAAGCCGCCGACATAGTCCGCCGCTTTTGGCGCCATGAAATCCGACAGCGCGAACTGGCCCTTGTCGTTTGTCTTCTCCATCTGCTGGCGCAGCGTGAAGAAGCGCGCACGCTCGGTCGAACGGCTTTCGTCCGTCCACACGACGACATCATCGCCATCGGCGTTCGCCGGCCAGAAACCCACGACGCCCTTCGCCTGGATCCACTGCTCGCCGATCATCTGCTGCAGCAGCCCCTGCGTATCTTTCCACAGCGACCGCGCGGCCTCGCCGACCACATCGTCCTCGAGGATCATCGGATAGCGCCCGACCAGATCCCAGCTCGCGAAATACGGCGTCCAGTCGATATAGCGCGCCAGCGTCGCGAGATCAGCCTCGATCTCACGCACGCCAATGAAGGACGGCTTGGGCGGCGTGTAGCCGTTCCAGTCCGGCTTGTGCGCCATCGCGCGCGCTGTCGCGAGATCGACCCGCGCCTTGGCTTGTCCGCCCGAACGCGACTCGCGGATCTTCGAATACTTGTCCTTCATCTCAGCCCAGAAGCGATCGCGCGTGTCGTCGCCGATCAGCTGGCTCACCACGCCGACCGCGCGGCTGGCATCCAGCACGTGGACAACCGGACCGGTGTTGAACATCGGCTCGATCTTGATCGCCGTATGCGCCGGGCTCGTCGTTGCGCCGCCGATCAGCAGCGGCATCGTCATGCCGCGCCGCTGCATCTCGGATGCGAAATAGACCATCTCGTCCAGCGACGGCGTGATCAGGCCAGACAGCCCGATCATGTCGGCATTCTCGTTGGCCGCCGCGTCGAGAATCTTCTCCGCTGGCACCATCACGCCAAGGTCGATCACCTTGTAGCCGTTGCACTGCAGGACCACGCCGACAATGTTCTTGCCGATGTCATGCACATCGCCCTTCACCGTCGCCATGATGACGACGCCGTTGGACTTGTCCGCCATGCCGGTGCGGAGTTTTTCTTCTTCCATGTACGGCATCAGGTGCGCCACTGCCGCCTTCATGACGCGCGCCGACTTCACCACCTGCGGCAGGAACATCTTGCCCGCGCCGAACAGGTCGCCGACGACGTTCATGCCGTCCATCAACGGCCCTTCGATCACGTGCAGCGGCCGCTCGGACTGGAGCCTCGCCTCTTCCGTGTCTTCGACGATGAACTCGGTCGAGCCATTGACCAGCGCATAGGCCAGCCGGTCGCGAACCGGCTTGTCGCGCCAGCTCAGGTCCTTCTTCTGCTCAACGCCTTTCTGGCCACGGAATTTCTCCGCGATCTCCAGCAGGCGCTCCGTCGCATCATCGCGGCGATTGAGAATCACGTCCTCGACGCGCTCGCGCAGTTCGGGATCGATGTTGTCGTAGATATCCAGCTGACCGGCGTTCACGATCGCCATGTCGAAGCCAAGCTTGATGGCATGGTACAGGAACACCGAATGCATCGCCCGCCGCACTGGTTCATTGCCGCGGAACGAGAACGACACGTTCGACAACCCGCCAGACGTGCGCGCGTACGGCAGGTTCTGCTTGATCATCTTCACGCCCTCGAAGAAGTCGACGGCGTAGTTGTTGTGCTCCTCGATCCCCGTCGCGACAGCGAAGATGTTGGGATCGAAGATGATGTCTTCCGGCGGGAAGCCGATGCCGACCAGCAGCTCATAGGCGCGCTTCGAAATCTCGTATTTGCGCTTGGCGGTGTCCGCCTGCCCCTGCTCGTCGAACGCCATCACGACCACGGCCGCGCCATAGCTCAACGCCTTGCGCGCCTGATCCAGGAACTGCTTCTCGCCTTCCTTCATCGAGATCGAGTTGACGATCGCCTTGCCCTGAACGTTCTTGAGACCTTCCTCGATGACGTCCCATTTCGACGAGTCCACCATGATCGGAACCTTGGCGATGTCCGGCTCCGCTGCGATCAGGCGCAGGAAGGTGCGCATCGCCGCTTTGGAGTCGAGCAAGCCCTCGTCCATGTTCACGTCAATGATCTGCGCGCCGTTCTCCACCTGCTGGCGCGCAACGTTCACGGCCTCGGCGAAATTGCCCTCGACGATCAACTTCTTGAACGCCGCCGAACCGGTGACGTTCGTGCGCTCACCAATGTTGATGAAGTTCGCGCGGGCTTGCGGGCTGGGGGACTCGGACATGAACGACTTTCAGGCGTGACTAGCGCCGCGGCTTGCGCGCGGCAGTGACTTCGATTTCGACAAGCATGCCGGGGCCGACAAGTCCGGCCACCTGCACGGTGGAGCGCACCGGCCGGTTGGGCTGGCTCTCGCTGCCATAACGCTTGCCGTATGCGCGCATCATGCCCTGGAAGTCCATCGCCGCACCCGGCTGTGGCGCAACCAGATAGACGGTCATCGCGACAACATCGGCCTCGGAGGCGCCAACCGAGTTCAGCCCCGCGGCGATCTTGCCCAACACGCTGGCCGTCTGCGTTTCAGTGTCGCCATAGTCAGCCCCGCCGGGCGTCAGCGGATCTGCGATGATCCCGGGCAGGCGGATCGTCTCATAGCCCGGCGGTATCACGATGCTCTTGGCGTAGAACGCGGTCGGAGAGGCATATTCGCGCGCGATGGCGCCCGGCGCGTCGCGCGTTGCGGTCACATCCGCGATCACGCAACCGCCTGTCGCCACGCTTGCCAGAAACAGTACCGCCGCGCGTTTCATTCCGCCGCCTCCGGCCGGGTCATGCCCGGCAGACCATCAATGCTCTTCGCATTCTTCGCCAGCCGGCTCTCGTGCCAGGCATCGAGTTCCATGTGGTCGATATAGCGCTGCAACTGGTCGCGCTCGCCCTTGTATTCGTAGAACGGCACAGCCCAACCGCAGCTGTCCTGAACATGCGTGATGTCAGCGAAGATGATGTCGCGCGCGCGTTCATGGCGCGGCAGGAATTTCGAGATCTCGTCGGCAAAGCCCGGATCGTTGAACTGCATCGCCTCCCCACGACCATACAGCCGCATGATGTTCGGCGCGCCGTCATAGGCGCAGAACATGAAGGTGATGCGCCCGTTCTCCCGCACATGCGCCAGCGTCTCCGCCCCCGATCCGCCAAGGTCGGCATACGCCACCCTGTTCGGCCCGATGATACGGAAACTGTCATAGCCCTTGGGGCTCAGGTTCACGCGGCCCGCATCCGAAAGCGGCGCGGTCGCGACAAAGAACATCTTCTGCGCCTTGATGAAGGCGACATGCTTGTCGTTGAGACTGTCGTAGAACTTGGCCATCAGGCCATCCCTTCCTATGCCAGTTCGAACGGCTCCAGCCCGGCGAGCCGCAGCGCGTGCGGGCGCTCCGGTGGTTGGCGCGGCTTCACGCCCTTCACTGATTCCGCGACATGCCGGATGTGATCCGGCGTCGTGCCACAGCACCCGCCAAGAATGTTGACCAGGCCTTCTTTCGCCCAGCCCTCGACCGCGTGCGCAGTTTGGTGCGGCTGCTCGTCATACTGGCCCATTTCATTTGGGAGCCCCGCGTTGGGGTAGGCCGCGACCAGCGTATCCGCCACACGCGACATCTCGGCGATGAACGGACGCATCAGGTCTGCGCCCAACGCGCAGTTGAAGCCCACGGCAAATGGCTTGGCGTGTTTCACGGAATTCCAGAACGCCTCGGTCGTCTGCCCCGACAGCGTGCGGCCCGAGCGGTCCGTGATCGTGCCCGAAATCCAGATCGGCAGGTGTTCGAGGCCCTCGGCTTCCAGATCCATGATCGCCTTGATCGCCGCCTTGCAGTTCAGCGTGTCGGTGATCGTCTCGATCAGGTAGAGGTCCACCCCGCCCTCGTTCAGCGCTTTCACCTGATCGCGATAGGCGCGATAGACCTCGTCGAAATCCACCAGCCTCGCGCCCGGATCATTCACGTCCGACGACATGGACAGCATCTTGTTCAACGGCCCGATCGAACCGGCGAGAAAGCGGAGCTTCTCCGGTTCACGCGCGTTGAATTCATCAGCCACCTTTCGGCCGATGCGCGCGCCCTCATAGTTGATGTCCCACACCGCTTTGGCGTCGAGCTTGTAGTCATCCTGCGCGATCACCGTCGCCGAGAAGGTGTTCGTCTCGGAAATGTCTGCGCCGGCCTCGAAATACATCGTATGCAGCTGCGCCACGAGATCAGGCCGCGTCAGGCACAGGATATCGTTGTTGCCCTTCATCTGCCCGGGGTGCGTCGCAAAGCGTGTCCCGCGATAATCGGCTTCCTGCAGGCCCATTTTCTGGAACATCACGCCCCACGATCCATCAAGGATCAGGATGCGCTCTTTCGAAACGGCCTTCAGCGCGGCGATGCGTTCTGCGCGTGTCATTGAGGTTGAACCTCCGGCTTGATCCCGAGCAGACGGCACGTCGAGAGTGACAGCCCAGCGCGGTTCATTGTGTAGAAATGGAAATGGTCAACGCCCTGCTCGGCCAGCCGGTTGCACAGCTCCGCCGCGATGTGCGCCGTCACGAGATCGCGTGTCTCCGCGTCGTTATCAAGACCCTCATAGAGCTCCGCGATCCGCGACGGGATCGCCGTGCCGCACAGGTCCGCCATGCGCTTCAGTCCCTTGAAATTGGACTGCAGCATTATGCCCGGCACGATCGGCTGGTCGATGCCCGCATCGCGCGCCGCATCGAGAAACTTGAAGTACACATCCGGGTAGAAGAAGAACTGCGTGATCGCCCGCGTCGCGCCAGCATCGAACTTGCGCTTGAGGTTCTCGACTTCGGATTTCAGCGACGCTGCATCTGGATGCACTTCGGGATAGCAGCCTACCGAAATATCGAAGTCCGCAATCTTGCGCGCGCCCGTGATCAGGTCATTGGCGTAGGCATAGCCGCCCGGATGCGGCGCGTATTTCGTTCCGATGCCCGCCGTCGGATCGCCACGCAGCGCAACGATGCGCTTCACACCAGCGTCCCAATAATCTTTTAGCACCTGATCGATCTCAGGCTTGGTTGCGGCAACGCAGGTAATGTGGCCCGCCGGCTTCAGCGATGTTTCGGCCGCCATCTTGCGTACGATGTCGTGTGTGCGCTCGCGCGTCGATCCGCCCGCGCCATACGTCACCGACACATAGTCCGGCCGCAGCGGCTCCAGCCGGCGGACGCTGTCCCACAGCTTCTGCTCCATCTCCGGCGACTTCGGCGGAAAGAACTCGAAGGAAACTTTTGGCGCGCTCATGCCGCCGACCTTTTTACTGACTTCACACTATCCGCCGCCCACACCATCACGGAAACGCCCTTGTCGTCCGGCGCGCGGAACATCTTGGATGCCTTTACAGCAAGCCCCGCCTTCTCGCCCCAGCGCGCCAGATCCGCCTCGCTGACGCCAAGGTGGCGATGCGCGTGATCGGTCCGCAGGTGTTCGAGCGAATGCGGCGCGAACTCCACGATCACCAGCCGGCCACCTGGCTTGAGCACGCGCGCTGCTTCATTCAGCGCACGCGCCGGATCATCCAGGAAGTGCAGCACCTGGTGGATGATCACGAGGCTGGCGCAATGATCTGGATAGGGAGACGCCGTCGCATCGCCATGACGCACCGACGCATTGGCCGCGCCCTGCAGCTTCGAGCGCGCGACCGTCAACATCTGGTGAGACAGGTCGATGCCCTCGACGCGACGCGCCTTGCCCGCGAACAGCGACAGCATGCGCCCCGTGCCGGTCCCGAAATCGATGACCAGATCGAACGGCCCCGCGCCGGCGGCGCTCATCACGGCCTTCTCGATATCGGCTTCCGAATAATGCAGCGCCCGCAGCTTGTCCCACTGATCGGCCACGCGGGAGAAATACTCGTCTGCGGCGCCAGCCCGTTCAGCCTTCACTTCGGCAAGGCGCGTGCGATCCCGGCGAATGTCAGCGTCCTCAGGGTCGATGGCCGCATTTAGCGTATCAACCAGCGTGCGCGCCCGGCCCTCGACCGGCAGGCGATAGAAAACCCAGGCGCCCTCCGGCAGACGCTCGATCAACCCTGCCCCGGTCAGGAACTTCAAATGTCTCGACAGGCGGGGCTGGCTCTGGTTCAGGACTTGCGCAAGTTCGCCTACTGACAGTTCGCCGTGGGCGAGAAGCGCGAGAATCCGGGCTCGCGTCACCTCACCGGCGGCGCGAAGCTGCTGGACAAGAACGGACAGCGCTGCGGATTCCATATAAACGTATAAGCATATCCTTATATGAAATTCAAGGTGCGCCGAAGCCACACGTCGGACGAGGAAAATGCTCGGTTTACGTTTACCAGGTTATCCGAAGTCAACGGGTGTTGACCCCTACGTCACCCATACACATATCGACCCGATCGCTGGGAGCGCTTCCACCATGAAATCCCCACCCGCTTCCCTGACAGGCGTCGCTTCTGCGCTCGCCGCCCTGACCTTGTCGGGCTGCATCACTGCCGGCGCGAATCCCGAAGACCCTTATGAGGACTTCAATCGCCAGATGTTCGCCTTCAATGACGGACTGGACCGGGCGGTGCTGGAGCCTGTCGCCAAAGGCTATCGCGCAGTCACGAATGAGCCCGTCCGCGAAGGCGTCGGCAACTTCACCAGCAACCTCAATGAGCCGCTGACTTTCGTGAACCACATCCTGCAATTCCAGATCCCTGACGCTGGCGCCACGCTCGGCCGCTTCGTCGTCAACACCACTGTCGGCATCGCAGGCATCTTTGACCCGGCCTCCGCCATCGGCATGCAACGCACGAAGGAAGATTTCGGCCAGACTCTCGGCAAATGGGGCGTCGGTGGCGGGCCCTACCTGGTCCTGCCCTTCCTCGGCTCGTCCAACCCGCGCGACGCATTCGGCATGGGCGCCGATCTCGCCCTCAACCCGCTGAACTATCCTCAATTCGAAAGCGACGCCGAGATCCGCACGGGCATCGCGGCACTCGGCGGAATCAACGCCCGCGAAGGCGCGATCGAGGCGATCGACGAGGTCCGCAACCAGATCGACCCCTATACGACAGTCAGGCGCTTGTATGACCGGACAAGGGCCCAGGACATTGCAAACGCGCCAATTCAACCAAATCAAACCGAAAAACTGCCCGAAAGCGAACTAGACTTCTGATCGGGTCAAACGTGGAGGCTTTAATGAAAATGTTCAAAAAGCTGGGTATGCGCTCCCTCGCAACCGCCATTGTTCTTGTCGCTGCAACGCCCGTCGCGTTCGCCGACAAGAAGTCGGAAGCGTATGTGCAGGCGAACGCCAACAGCGTTCTCCAGGTGCTGAACGACAAGTCGCTCAGCCAGGCAGCGCGCGAGGCGAAGTTCGGCGAGTACATGAACAAGTTCGCGCACATGCCGACAATCGCGCGCCGCGTGCTCGGCGTGAATGCCCGCTCGGTCAGCGAGCCGGATTTCAATAAGTACTACAAGACCTTCGAGCACTACGCCCTTGAAGTCTATCAGGTCCATTTCGACCAGTTCCGTGGCGAAGCGCTGCGCGTTGTGGGTTCGAAGGACGATGATGACCGCCGTTCGAAAGTCGAAACCGTCATCAAGAGCTCGCAGACCGGCAAGGACACCAAAGTCTATTGGGACGTCCTCAAGAGCCAGGACGGCGCGTCCTATCGCGTGCGCGATGTCGGCATTGATCTCGGCGGCTCGGTTCTCTGGCTCGCCCAGGAACAGCAAGCCCAGTTCGAGAGCTTCCTGAACCGCAATGGCGGCAATATCGACAAGCTGATCGGCCGCATCAACGTGCTGCTGGCTGACATGGAACAGCGCAAGAAAGACGGCCGCGGGTCGGCCTTCAAACAGAACGGCTGAGCCATCACGATCTATCACCGATAGATAACTGAAAACTCATTCAGTTTACTGCATCGGGTACTCGACGGTTTCCAAACCCGCGTGTACCTGACACTATCTGGCTGGAGGGAACCTCACGGCCGCAAGGGAGCTAACAACGATGATCCGCAAACTTCTGGCCGCCGCCACGTTCGCGCTGGCCCTCTCGCCGGTCGCTCTGGCGCAAGACGCCCCGAAATTCTCGACCAAGACCTCGACGATCGGTCAGATCCTCGACAACGCCGAAGCCAAGGCTGCTTTCGCCAAAGTCCTGCCGGAAGTCGCCGTTGCTCCGCAACTCGAGCAAGCCCGTGAAATGACGATCGAAGACGTCAAAGGCATGGCTCCGGAATACTTCCCGGAAGACAAAGTCAAAGAACTCGACGTCGAACTCGCGAAGATCAAGTAGCGAAGACGTCTCGTCCGCCGGCTCTACCAGCCGGCGCGAGATCAAGAACAGGAAGGGCGGATCCTAACGGGTCCGCCCTTTTTCTTGGGACTTCTGCCGCAAACATGATCCGCGTCAGTGCGCTGCGACACGGCGTACGTGGAACCTCCAAAACGTTCAGGCGTCTTCCCTGCAGGAGAGCTGGAACGTCATGTCCAACCAACTGCCAGAGCAATCGACACGCCGCACGCTGTGGTGGGCCCGCAATTTCGGCCGGCCGCTTCAGGCGGCGTTCGTCACCGACGAAACCGAAACGCCTGACGACTTCAACGACCTGCTCGCGATGGCGGATGAACGTCTCAACAGCCAGGGCTCGTCCGCGGAGTCGTAACGCTACTTGCCGTCCGGCTCGATGTGCTTGGCCAGCCGCTTTCGCCGGGGCTCCTCGACCTTCCATACCAGCACACCCAGCGCCACAGCCATCGTCAGGATCGTGGCATAGAAGCTCGCCTCATAACCGACCCACACGACCAGCCCCGCCCCGAGCAACGGCGCGAGCGCACCCATGGCGCCCTCAGCGGTGTTGGAAAGCGCCATCCGCATCGGCACATCGTGGCGATGGCCGTACTCCAGCACGATGTTGCTGGTCGACATCAGATAGCCTGACTGCGCCGCGCCGACCAGGAAGAATGCGATCGCGAATGTCGTCACCGAATGCGACATCATCAGCGCTGCAACGCCCACAATATTGATCGCCAGCGAGATCACGAAGGTCGAGCGGAAGCCCTGACGATCCGACAGATAACCCCACACCAGATTGGTCACGGTATCCGCGCCCATATAGGCCAGCGACAGCACGGCCAGCGTGGTTCCGAACTCTGCCGGGTTTGCTTCCGCCGAGATGCCAAGCTTGTAGGCCGCGAAAAGGAAGAAGAAGGGCTGTCCGATCCGCGACCCCATCGCGAGCGAACGCGCCACCATGAACCAGGCAAAGCCAGTATCCTCACGGATCAGCGCCGGAAAATCCTTCATCCGTTCACGCAGGCTCTTGCGCTCGCGCACGCTCGGCGGCTCGGGCTCGCGCATGAGAATCTGAAGCGCCGACAGCCCGAGGCTCGTCAGCACGAAGGCGAGAAAGAACGTCGTTGCATAGCCATTGCCCCACACATGGTTCGCCACCAGCCATGAGCCTGCGAAATAGGACAGCAAAGCCGCAATCAATCCGCCCGTAAGATTGCGCCATGCCTGCAACCTTCCCCGCAGGCGGATCGGGATGACTTTCGCCAGCAGCAATTGAAACGCCACACGCTGCGGCCCCTGGAAGAAGCCAAGCAGGAACAGGAACAGCAGCGCGAATGCCAGCGCCGGCCACCCCCCCATGAACCAGCCTGACAGGGCCAACCCAAGGATCTGCGCCCGCATCAGCAATCCCAGCGTCACCGACACCGGCAGGATTTTCTTGCGATGCTCGATCTGTTGCGCGCCGATGATCGGCGACACGATCCCGCCGAGTTGCTGCAGGCTGGTTCCGATCCCCACCCAGAAATCCGACCCCGAGATCGAATGCAGGTAAGCCGGCACGAAGGTCGGCGTGTTGACCAAACGGAACCCGGTCATGCCCAGCATGCCGTGAACATAATGCCCGGCGTAGTTGCGCTTCAGATTGTCGAGCACGAACTTGTCGTAAGCGGCGTCCGCCTCCGCCTCGGTAAGCACAGGTTTGGTGGCTTCGTCCAAGACCCAACCCCTCAGGCGCAAAGCCCCTACAGAAATCGGGGTAAGTCGCCCATTGCTTCTAGTCCCGCATCGCGTGCAACTGAAGTGCGGCGCGCTGCAGCGATGCATGTGGCGCCAAGGCGGTCTATACCCGCTACGCTATACGGATTGGTCCGGGGAGGCTCACTTGAAAAAATTGCTCATGGCGCTCAGCGCCAGCGTCCTGCTTGCCGCGCCGGTCTTCGCACAGAACTCACCGCCCAAGCCCACGCCCGAACAGCTCGCCAAGGTCTTCGAAGAAGATCAGCTCAGCCTCGAGAAATGCGGTGCGCCGCGCAATGCGGGCGATGACTATCGCCCCGCGCCGCTGCTGGCCGACCAGACACGCGCGCATCGCGTGACCACCGATCAGAAGTTCCATGTCGAGACGGTCACCAAGGGCCTCGTCAATCCGTGGGCGCTCGCCTTCCTGCCCTCGGGCAATTACCTCGTGACCATTCGCAAGGAAGGCCTGCGCACTGTCACGCCGGACGGCAAGATTTCCGATCCGATCGCGGGCACGCCCGTCATCAAGAACGCTGTTGCGCTGTTCGGCATGCACGACGTCATTCTCGACCGCGACTTCGCCTCGAACCGCACGATCTATCTCGCCTACGTCACCACATCGCCGAGCGGCGCCGCCAACACCGGCTACATCGCCAGCGCCAAGCTCTCTGCCGATGAAAAGAGCCTCACCGATTACACCATCCTGAAGGAAGGCCCGATCCCGCGCCGCATCCTGCAGGACAAGGATGGTTCGCTTTTCATCATCACGGCAGACATCATCACGCCCTATGTCAGCGCCCAGTCGCTGACGAGTGGCGCAGGCAAGGTCCTGCACATCAACACCAACGGCACGCCGCGTGGCGATAACCCGTTCGCGCCAGACCCGAAGGCCGATCCCTCGATCTACGCCCTCGGCGTACGCGATCCGCAGAGCATGGCTTTCCATCCTGTGACGGGCGATCTCTGGATCGTCGAGAACGAACCGCGCGGTGGCGATGAACTCAACATCATCAAGCCCGGCAAGAATTACGGCTTCCCGCTGATTTCCTATGGCCGCGACAATGACGGCAAGCTGCTCAATGGCGGCCTCACGCAGAAAGCCGGCCTCGAACAGCCGGTCTATTTCTGGACCCCCTCGGTCGCCTTCTCCGGCATGACTTTCTACACCGGCGACAAGCTGCCCAAGTGGAAGAACTCGATCTTCGCAGGCGGCCTGTCCGGCATGCAGCTGGTCCGCCTCGAACTCTCAGCAGAAGGCCGCGTCGTCGGCGAAGAGAAACTCCTCCGCGACCTGTGCCGCCGCATCCGCGACGTGCGCCAGGGCCCGGACGGCAATCTCTATGTCATCACCGACCACGCCGACGGCGAGATTCTGAGGATCGTGCCGAACTGACCGTACAACCCGGATTTCGTAGGGTGCATTGAAGCGAAGCGTAAATGCACCGCCGGTGTTTGACGTCGGCAAGGTGCATCAAGATGCACCCTACGCATCCGTGGTTTAGCCATCATCCTGAGCAGCACGCGAAGCGTGCGCCCGTCGAAGGGCGAGAGCGTGCTCACCAGCAGATAACTGCGCCCACCCACTTGGCGCCCGCCCGCGAACGCGCCCTACTCCCGTCATGCGCATCGCCCTCATCACTGCCGCACTTGCCCTCGCCTGCAGCGCCGCTCATGCGCAAACCCCACAGGCTTCCAACAACGTCGCCTGGACCACCGCGCTCGGCCGCATGGAGTACGCCCACGAAGACGGCCGCTTCGGCGTCTTCGAATACCCGCTCGCATACGGCGACAATATCGGGCGCATCTATATCGACGGCCTCTCGGGAGAGTTCGGCGGCAACGGTCCGCTCGATGGCTATTGGTCAGAACCCGATGTCAGCCATGACGATGACGACGGCGGCGATGGCATCGAAATCTGCCCCTTCGGCATTACCGATGGCGAAGGCCGCTTCACCAACAACTGGGGCCGCATCCGCATCGTCTTCACCGATGTGGATTTCCCGAGCGACTTCGTCCTGATGCGCGGCCGCTGCTTCCAGGAACCGGCCGACGCCATTCCCGGCAAGCTCGCGAATTAACTGACCTGTCCCATCCCGAACCGCTGACGCGCGCCGCCGCGCGGCATATTAATTGCTAATAGCGCGTTACTGACGAAGCCTTTCACCAGCTCCCCGTTCGACCTGGTGATGCTCGAGACTTCCTGCCCGGACTGCACGCGGCTCAACATCTCCCCCGATAGGGAGCCGCAGGCGCCGCGCAATATTGGAATGTCTTCATGCGCGGCTTCGTCTGCTGGCGGTTGGCTCGCCCGATCCGCCGCCAGTCTGCGGGCTCCCTCTCGGACCGAGGGAGCCCGCAGTTTTTAGCTGCGCTTCCAGACGACCTTGCCGCCGACAACCGTAATCGCCGGATCAACCTTCAGGATCTGATCGTCCGGTATCGTCATGATGTCGGCGCTGAAGCCGGTGAAGTCCGCGATCTTGCCCTTTTCGATCGTGCCGAGATCGGCTTCCCGGAATGACGCATAGGCCGGCCAGATGGTGAACATCTTCAGCGCCTCTTCGCGCGTCACCGCCTGCTCGGGGTGCCAGTCGGGCCCGTCCTTGCCCTGCAGATCCTTGCGCGCCACCGCCGCATAGAACTCGATGCGTGGATCACCCTGCTCGACCGGCGCATCCGATCCGCCAGCGATGATGGCGCCCGCATCGATCAGCGAGCGCCACGCATAGCCGCCCAGCAGGCGACGCGGCCCGATGCGCGCAGGCGCAAAGTACAGGTCGCCGATCGCATGGCTCGGCTGCATCGAGGCGATCACGCCGATCGCATGGAAGCGCACGATATCCTCAAGCCGCAGGATCTGGGCGTGCTCGATCCGCCAGCGCTTGTCCGCCGTCGCCTTGTCGGGCGCCGCATCGAACGTCTTCTGCATCCAGTCGAGCACCAGCTGGTTGCCCCTGTCGCCGATGGCGTGGAAACAGACCTGGATGTTGGCGTCGTACGCCTTCTTCATCAGCGCGAGCGTCGGCTCTTCCTGCGCGATCTCAAGGCCGGAAATGTCGGGACGATCTGAATAAGGCTCACTCAGCAACGCGCCGCGCGATCCAAGCGCGCCGTCCATGTACAGCTTCACTGCTTTCGTGGTGACGAGCCCGTCGCCCGTCTGACCAAACAGCCCCCCGGCCAGCGTGGCGTCGAAATCCTTGTCGTCGACGGCGTTGTAGATACGCAGGTTCAGCTTGCCGCCATCAGACAACGCATTGATCCGCGGGATGTGCGAGCCGGGAACCGACATGCTGTGAACGCCTGTCCAGCCAAGGCTGATCTCGCGCGCCGCACCCTTCTCATATGTCTCGTCGATCTGCGTTTCGCTCGGCGCCGTCGCCAGCACGGCAAGCGCGCCCATCGCATTGTCGATCAGCATGCCGGTCGGCAGGCCGGCTGCATCCACCTCGATGCGTCCACCCTGCGGTTGCGTCCTGGGCTTGCCGTCGATCTTCGCAGCTTTCAGCGCTGCGGTGTTCGCGACCATCGCATGGCCGTCCGCCCGCTCGAGGATGGTGGGCCGATCGCCCGTCACCGCATCCAGATCCTGCCGCGTCGGGAATCTTGCCTCAGGCCAGTGCGTCTCGATCCAGCCGCGCCCAATCAGCACTTGCCCAGGCGGCAACGTCTTGGCCGCCTCGCCGACAACACTCACCAGCTCGGCGATCGACTT
>Ga0208939_1001408_pt1 | contig 18144 bp, 5 predicted proteins | sample AD_STIC12_MetaG_FD_184437 | JGI IMG/M metagenome (GOLD analysis project Ga0208939, IMG submission 184437) | Active sludge microbial communities of municipal wastewater-treating anaerobic digesters from USA - AD_STIC12_MetaG (SPAdes) (version 2) | ecosystem: Engineered > Bioreactor > Anaerobic >...
GAAGGTTCTCTTGGTCCCTTCGGGAAAATACTTATCGATACATTCAATCATGATGTCTCTTCTTTCGCGGTACAAATCACATATCATCTTATGATGGGCCGGATAATACCCGCGTTTGAAGAATTCGGCGCATATTACCTGAGGCAGCATGGATGTGTGGGAATTGGTTGCCGTTTTGGCATCAAACAATCTTGATATTATTTCATCATTTGCAAGAGCATAGCCCAGCCTGCTGCCCGGCGAGAATATCTTGGAGAAGCTGTTTGCCAAGACAGTGTGACCGGTCTGGTCAAAGGCTTTTATCGGCAGCAAGTCGCTTCCGCTGTAACGAATGTCGCGATAGGGATCATCTTCCAGAATAATCACATCATAACGGCTTCCCATTTCAGCGATTTTCTGCCTTCTGTCCAAGGACAGGGTTCTGCCGGTTGGGTTCTGGAATGTGGGAATAACATACACCATTTTGGGTCTATACTTTAATATTTTTGCCTCCAGGTCTTCAGGAATCATGCCGTTATCATCCATATCCACAGCAATGCAATTTGCCTGGAACATTTCGAATATTTCAACACAATGTACAAAGGAAGGTGATTCAACCAGAATCACATCACCGGGATCAATAAACAGCTGGCACATTAGGTTCATGGTTTCAAGGCCGCCGCTGGTAATCATAATATTATCAACACTTGCAGCAACTCCCTTTGGTGCCAGCAAATCATTAACAACAGCCTCCCGAAGATCCGCCGCACCCATAACGGGACCGTACTGAAGAGCCTCCACGCCTCTTTTGTCAGCTCTCATCACTTCATTTGCTATTTCACGGACAATATCTATGGGAAGTGCCTCTTTTGCCGGAGCACCGCCCCCAAAGGAAATGATACCGGGGTCATTCATAGCACCAAAAAGATTTCGGATAATCTTTGCGGATTTCTCCATTGCAGTCATACGCTGCGCAAAATTTGACACAATAACCTCTCCTTTTAATTTTATATATTAGTATCAACATATCATTTGATTTCAGCTACAAATTTCCTCGTGCACAAACAGCCTCTGTCCTGCAGCCGGTCAGCTTTATTAAATCCTCCGGGGCTAATTCAATCTGATGTCCTATCTTTCCTGCGCTTACGATTATTGTATCCATGGCTTTACAGGAGCTGTCAATCACTGTCTTATACTGCTTTTTCATGCCTAGGGGAGAGCATCCCCCGCGAATATATCCGGTAACTTTATTGATGTCCGCGACTTTTATCATCTCAACGGCTTTCTCCCCCACAGACCTTGCCGCTGCTTTCAAATCAAGCTCAGCGGCAACAGGGATTATAAAAACATAGAATTCCCTGCTTGTCCCCTGGGCGACAAGGGTTTTGTACACTTTTTCAACAGGGCAGCCGATTTTACCGGCAACTGAAACTCCGTCAATCAAGCCGTCGCTGTGTTCATAAGCATATGTATTATACTTGATTCCTGCCTTTTCAAGAAGCCGCATTGCATTTGTCTTTACCTTTTCCAATTCTACCCCTCACTCCATGAATATCGTGAACAAAGGAAGCTGAACTAAAGTGTTCCTAGAGCCTGGTTCTCATAATGAGAGTTGAACGCATCCGTCTGTAATCTGTTGTTACATAGGAGCCTACTTTATGAGCCTCAAACTTATTCATGTTTTCAAATGCTGCGGAAATCATAAGTTTTATCCTGTTCAGCTGATTCACTTCACTTGCACCCGGGTCATAATCAATAGCTACTATGTTGGTTCCGGGGTAAACCCGTTTCAGCTCCTTCATCATTCCTTTTCCCGTGACATGATTCGGAAGGCATGCAAAGGGCTGCATGCAGATTATATTTCTGACTCCGTTATTAATAAGCTCAACCATTTCCCCTGTCAAAAGCCATCCTTCCCCGGTCTGATGGCCTAAAGACACAACTGATGTGGCTCCCTTTGCTATCTCTTCTATTGTTTGGGGAGCATAAAACCTGTTGCTGGCAGACAGCGCCTCCCTGTAAGCCTTCCTGTAGAACTCAACAATCATAACGGCTGCACGCCCAAAGAGCTGGGATTTTTTGCTTCCTGACAAATATTTATATCTATATTCCAAACCATAGGCACTATACAGCAGGAAGTCCGTAAGTCCGGGCACTACTGCTTCCGCCCCCTCGGCTTCAACTATACTGACAACATTATTGTTTGCCGTCGGATGAAATTTGACAAGAATTTCTCCAACCAGCCCCACCTTTGGCTTAGCCTGACTGATTATTTCCAATTCGTCAAATTCTTTAACTATTTCTCTGATAATCTGCCTGAATACTTTTCTATTGGCATATTCCAGGGATTCCGTACAAATTTCAGCCCACTTCTCATACAGCATATTGGCGGAGCCCTTAATCCTTTCGTAGGGCCTGACTCTGTACAGTACATTCATTAGCAAATCGCCGTATATAAGTCCCATCATGGCTCTGTTCAAAAGCTCCGTTGTGAACTTAAAGCCTGAATTCTTCTCCATGCCTACAGCATTCAACGATATTACGGGGACTTTCTCAAAACCCGCATCCTTAAGGGCTTTTCTCAGGAAGCCTATATAATTGGTAGCCCTGCAGCCCCCGCCTGTTTGAGATATCATTACCGAAGTATTATTCAAGTCATATTTGCCGGACTTCAGTGCTTCTATAAGCTGTCCTATTACAATAATAGCAGGGTAGCAGGCATCATTATTCACATACTTCAGTCCTTCATCCACAGCTCCTTTATCCATTGATGCCAAAACAACCATATTATAACCTGATAGTCTGAACGCCTTCTCCAGGAACTGAAAATGTATCGGAGACATTTGAGGCACTAAAATAGTATGCTTCGTTCTCATATCCTCTGTGAATTCAATTCTCTTATATCTGTTGTCAACTTTCTTAAGTTCAAACCCGTTCTTATCCCTCTCCAAAATTGTAGCCTTTAGTGATCGAAGCCTTATCCTGGCTGCTCCAAGATTATTACCTTCATCTATTTTCAGCGTTGTATAAATCTTGGAATTCTCATTAAGTATTTCCTGCACCTGGTCTGTTGTAACAGCATCCAGCCCGCAGCCGAAGGAATTCAACTGGACCAGTTCCACGTCCTCCTGCTTTGCAGTAAAGCTTGCCGCAGCATACAGCCTGGAGTGGTATGCCCATTGATCCACTACTCTGAGGGGCCTTTCAACCCGTCCCAGATGGGCTACGGAGTCTTCCGTCAATACAGCCATGCCAAGGGAATTTATCATCTCCGGTATGCCGTGGTTTATCTGAGGGTCTATATGGTACGGCCTTCCGGCAAGCACTATCCCCTTTAATCCTTTAGCCCTGATATAACTTAAGGCTTCTTCTCCGGCCTTTTGAATATCCCTCTTAAAAGCTTCCTGCTCCATATAAGCGGTATATACGCTTTCCTTAATTTCCATCTTACTGATTTTGAACATCTTAAACTCTTTATGCAGTCTGTCGACAAGCCTGTCTTCATCGTCAAAAGTCAGGAAGGGCTTCATAAACAGTATACCCTTTTCCCTCAGCACATCTATATTGTTTTTAACAACCTCCGGGTATGAAACCACAATAGGGCAATTAAAATGATTGTCCGCTTTCTTTTGCTCTTTCCGCTCATGGGTTATGGATGGATAGAAAATGAACTTAATACCCTTCTCAACAAGATTCATGATATGCCCGTGAACCAGTTTCCCCGGATAGCACACCGACTCTGAGGGTATTGTTTCAATTCCTTTTTCATAAAGCTTGTTTGAAGACCTGTCGGATAATTCCACTCTGAAGCCCAGTTCCGTAAACAGGGTAAACCAGAAAGGGTAATTTTCGTATATGTTCAGGACCCTTGGAATACCAACAGTACCCCTTCTTGCTAATGAGCTGTCCAAGGGCTTGTATCTGAATACTCTTTCATATTTATACTTATACAGGTTCGGCAGTAAATTCTGCTCTTTTATCTTGCCGGTTCCTCTTTCACATCTGTTCCCTGATATAAAGCTCTGCCCGTTTCCAAACTTGTTTATTGTAAGTAAACAGTTGTTTGAGCATAACCCGCATCTTGATACCGCCGTTTCAAGATTGAATTCATTGAGTTCATGTTCTCCCAGCAAGCTTGTATGCATGCCCTTCTGATATCTTTCCCTTGCAATCAGGGCAGATCCAAAAGCACCCATTATTCCTGCTATATCAGGCCTTATTGCCTCTCTTCCCGATAGGAGTTCGAAGCTCCTTAACACCGAATCATTATAAAAGGTGCCCCCCTGGACAACTATTTTTTCTCCCAGTTCGTTCAGGTTTCTAACTTTTATTACCTTAAACAATGCATTCTTAATTACCGAATAAGATAATCCTGCTGAAATATCCCCTACTGTCGCACCTTCCTTTTGTGCCTGCTTTACTTTAGAATTCATGAATACGGTGCACCTGGAGCCCAGATCTACCGGATTCTCTGCAGACAGTGCTTCCTTCGCAAATTCTTCAACACTCATGCCCAATGAGTTTGCAAAGGTGTCCAGGAATGAACCGCAGCCTGAAGAGCAAGCTTCGTTCAGCATTATGCTCTCAATAACCCCATCCTTAATTTTCAGGCATTTCATATCCTGGCCGCCTATATCCAATATGAAATCAACTCCGGGGCAGAAAAATTCCGCTGCTTTATAATGTGAAATCGTTTCAATTTCACCTATGTCCACACTTAATGCTGCCTTCAGCAGGCCTTCCCCATAGCCCGTGACAGTTGAATTAACTATCCTGGCCTTCTTCGGCATAAGCCGATACAGCTCTTTCAGTGCTTTAACGGTGGACTTTAACGGGCTTCCCTCATTACTGCTGTAATAGGTGTGAAGTATCGCTCCTTCACCGTCTATAAGAGCTATTTTGGTGGTGGTAGAGCCCGCGTCAATCCCTAAGAAGCATTCACCTTCAAAGGTTGATAATTCACGCCGTCTGACAGAGCTTTTTTGATGTCTGGATTTGAACTCTTCATACTCTTTCTCATCGGAAAACAGGCGCTCCAATCTTTTTGATTCCCCGCCGGAGGTATTTTCATGGCTTTCCAGGCTGCTTATTAATGATCCGAAAGATACAGGCTTTTCATTAAGAGAAGACAATGCCGCGCCTATCGCTACAAAAAGCTGCGAATTTTCAGGAAAAATCACCTGATTCTCTTTCAGCTTCAACGTATCAATAAATCTTTCCCTCAACTCTGAGAGGAAATATAACGGGCCGCCCAAAAAAGCCACATTCCCCCTGATAGGCCTTCCGCATGCCAATCCGCTTATAGTTTGAATTACAACGGCCTGAAGTACGGAAACTGCAATATCTTCCTTGGCAACCCCCTCATTCAGGAGAGGCTGCATATCGGTCTTTGCAAAGACCCCGCATCTTGCAGCTATGGGGTAAATAACCTTATAATTCTTAGCCAGCTCGTTTAGCCCCTCTGCGTCCACTCTGAGCAAAGAGGCCATTTGATCTATAAAAGAACCTGTGCCCCCCGCACAAGTGCCATTCATTCTCTGCTCTATTCCATCGGTGAAATAAGTAATCTTTGCATCTTCTCCGCCCAGTTCTATTGCAACATCGGTTTCAGGATAATAGGTTTTAATTGCTTTCGTAGAAGCAACAACCTCCTGTGTAAAGGAAACCCCCAAGCTGTTCGCAATATTTATTCCTCCGGAACCCGTAATCATTACAGTCAATTGACTGTTTTTCAGCTTTCTGAAGGCATCATGAAGCATCTGCTGAAGCTTTTTCTTAATATCAGCATAATGTCTCTCATACCTGCTGTAAACCATATCGCAATTTTCATTTAAAACAACTACTTTAACTGTTGTAGAACCGATATCAATACCAACATGAAATAAATTGCTCATAACCCCACAGCATGAAAGCTGTGCCCACCTCCATGGCCCTATAATTAAAGCTTATTAACATTTTATATGGGTACGCTAAATAATTCAATAGGCAACAGAACGGTAAACGCCAAATACTGTATGCTTTTCTATATATATTCATTATAGTTCACAAATATTGATAATGTGGGTATTCTCCAGCCTGATTTTTGCAGTTCCCGTTCCTTGTATCACTTTGTCCTTGAGAATCCTCTCCACAGCTTTTTTAAGCCATCCCATCTGCTCATCCTGTCTCCAAGCCTCATGTCAAGCTTCTCATTAATTTTGTCAGTTGTGTCTCTGATTGATTGTGCGTCAATATTGGCTCCGGCATCGAGTTCCGGTAAATCCCCTTCCCCATATTCCCGGGTGTCCTGACGTTCAATTTCATCTATTGATTCAAAGAGTTCCTCACACTTCTCCCTGAGGCCTTCGCGGAACCTCCTGGGATTTTTCACCCATGCCCAGCTGTCCTTGCCTGCATCAGGAAAATACCTTTCAAGCTTTATATATCCCTTACTGTGAAGCAGAGCTATGACTTCTGTAAAAATATCCGGAATAATATCTTTCATACGTTCGATTCGAAATCTGTCAATGGTTTTATAATCGGGCATATTCATTCCGCTAAGCCACATAAACATTATATTTTCCCTGCAATTCTTGGCGATGCTTCTGCATGAAAAAATTTTCTGGGTATAAGCATATATTATTATTTTCAGCATCATAACAGGATTGTAACTGCTTGCTCCAACCCCTTCATATTTCTCATACAAAGGTTTTGTGTCAATGCTTTCTATCGCGCTGTCAACTACTCTTACTATATGGTTCTCGGGTATCAAATCCTCCAGGCTTGGAGGGAGAAAGGTAATCTGCCCTTGATTGTATGGTTTGAAGGAAGGTTTCTTATCCATAATATCTCCCTTTCATTTATATTAATCTTCTTTCCTGCCATTGACTGCATTTGACTACATTATAGCACTTTTTGAATAAAAATCATAGCAGGGCTTTGCAAAACCAATGGTTCTGCAAAGCCCTGCCCTAATCTCGAATCTCGTGTTTCTTGTCTGAAGAATGCGTCTATGACGCATTCTTCAGATACCTATCTATCATTGCTGCAGCTTCCTCACGGGTAATGAAGTTCTTGGGCCTGAAGGTATCGTCCCCATAACCGCTTAATACCCCCATATCTGCAAGTATGTCCAGATAGTTGATTGCGTATTTTGCCACCTGGTTCCTGTCTGTGAAATATACTCTCTTAGGCTTTATTCCGTCTCCCAGCATTCTCCCGAGAATGGCACAGGCTTCTTCACGTGTTATCTGCTCCTTCGGGCCAAACAGCCTCTTGTCTCCTGCAATCCTTCCATTTACCCATCCGTTTGCATAGGCTGCCTTTATGTGGGAAAGCGCCCAATCGGGTATCTCCTTTTTATCCGCAAAGGGCAGTTGGACACTATCAGCTTCGGTATCCCCTGCTTCCAAGCCTGCTGAAAGCAATTTTATAAACTCAGCCCTTGTAATATAGTTGCCAGGCATGTAATAGTATTTCTCACCTACTTTTATACCTTCTACTATATTCATATGAACAAGAGAGTATATCACATCCCTTGACCACCTGGCATCGTCCACGTCGTCCAACAGTCTCAAACTGCTGTTTTCCAGCACTGCGTACTTGCTGAAGCTTGACAGTCTTACTGTTATGATACCCTTTTCCTTGTCCGGAGTGCCTCCTATATAGTCCCATCCGCCCTGCTGCTCATCAAGCCTGTATACTGCAATCCTTCTGAGGTCTGCGGCCTGATCCGCCTCATACCTGAAGCTGACACTTACAGGAGTTCCCGTACTCGCACCCTTGTTGAGGCTTATATCATAAACGGGACTTAAAAGCTTCATGCCCGGGAACTTTTTCATAAGCTCTTCCTGATTGTCATACCTGCTGATATTTATGTCAGCAGAATTTACTGCAAAACCGGCCGGTATGTCAAGGGTCAGATCGTCATCTGCAGTGAGTTTTGTTTCTGTTCCCGGCTGCAGTCTGGCTGTGTAGATATCCTTTTTGCCCTTTTCAGCCTCGATTATCCTTTCGAGTACGCCGGCAGGGCTTGAAGACCTTCTGCTTGCTGTTTTGGGCTTATTTCCCATGCTTTCCACTACATTGACAACCACGGCATCGGTGTGAGAATAATCTTCCGTTACTTTATACTCCGCCATAATATACGCCTTACCAGGCTTCAGAGCTTTTATCCTGGCTCCGTTTTCAAGAACTGCAGTTCCGGTATCGGCCATCAGGCTCCATTTTACAAGTTCCGGCTTTATGCTCAGGTGTTTTCCCTCCGAATCAATTGCATTCAGGCTTAGCTCCAGGCTTTCTCCAAGTTCAACGGTAGCTCCTCCGGGGGTGATCGCCACCCTCTGTATGTCTTTCAGCCTGTCATTATATACCGTACCGCTGTATTCGCTGATATTCCCTATGGGGTCCTCCGCAACTGCGAAAATTTCCATGCTCATATTATCACCCATATCCAGGGTATATTCAAATAATCCATTCTCGTCCGATAACACATTGCCGCCGTTAATAGTGAGCTTGCTTCCCGGCTCGCATTTTCCCTTTATTAATGCGGATGCAGCGCCGTTGCTCTGCGTGACCTCTGTGGAATTAATAAGCAGCAGCGGCGGTATGGTATCGCATATTATCCTTATTACTTTATCGGTGAAGTCTCCGGAGCTGTTTTCAGCCCTTATTTCAACCATGTTCTCCCCTTCGTTCAGGGCAAGCTGCTGCAGATGTCTCACCGCCGGGTTAAAGGAGTACACTGTTTCTTTGTTCAAAACTATATTTGCGCCGACAGCCGTATCCGCCTCCACCGACAGCATTGCTTCCTTCCCTGTGGAATAGTATTCGTCTATACCCGACTCTGCCGTATTAAGAGGAAGCATGCTCCCTTCCCGGGCCAGCGAAAGCTTTAGTGCCGGCGGATGCGGGGCCGGAAGGAATACAGTGTCCGACAAAATTGCTTCACTATAATGCTGCCTGGGTATGTCTTCTCCTTCAACCAGATCCTCTTCCCTGTGGGCAATTGCCGAAATCTTATAGCTCTTGCCTGTTTCAAGCCTCAGGGTAGTTCCGTCCTGCTGAGTGACTTCTCCGCCTATTATCGCCTCGGTTCTTCCGGATACGTAGGACTCCGGATAACCCTGCACCGATGAACCGTCATCATTCAGAACAGTCAATATATAGCCTTGGGCCGGGTATCTGACCTCAGTTCCTTCTTCCCATTCCACCTTCAGGCAGCCGTTGCCTGCCGCGGTCACCTTCAGATTCCTGGGCTTGCTCGGAGCCTTGAGATCGGTTACCGTAAACGGCCCTGTGGTTCTGCTGGTATACCCGTAATCCTCCTTGGAAAGCTCTGCCCGTATCACATAGCCGCCGGTCATTACATCCTCCGGAAGCGTCACGGTATAGGTCCCTGCTGCTGCGTCAATATCCTGAACTAACAGTCTTCCCGCTTCGCTGCTTCCTTCCTCAAGCAGGTAAAGATTTACCTTTGCCCCGTCCAGATACTTTCCTGACCAATCAACCTTAACACTGTCGGTTCCTATTTTCTCAGCGTCCAAGGACGTATATTCCGGAGCCATTTTTATATCGTACAGCTGTGCTGCCGTAAGGGGCTTATCCGATACTATCCTCCACATACCCGGCTGAGGCCCCACAACGGATATCCACAGCTTCTGCTCGTCTCTTCCGCTGTCGCTGTCCTTCGCGGGAATGGTCTGATATCTCATATTTCCGTTTATGTCGTCCTCCACCAGCATATACTCTGTCCCATCCGGCCTGTAGACTCTCACATTGGGCTTTGTGCCTTCATATTCTATTTCGAACAGAGCGGCTTCCCTGCTCTGGACATTCAACCGGTATGTGGTGTCATCCAGTACAGTGACGACGGGCATATCCATGAATAAAAATCTCCTGTCCTCCCCTGCTGCCGCCAAATATATGCTATCCTTCGCATACACCCTTTCCGGCTGTCTTGAAGAACCCACAAGCTTCATATTGGTGCCGAATATCATCCTGCCTTCCTCGCCGGTTCCTTCATCCCTGTAATTTATTGCATAAAGCCCCCCCGCACTGTCCAAGGCTGCAATCATGCCCTCGGGCAGCTTTCCATTTTCACCTACTTCGAATTTCACCTTTTCTTCACCAAAGATATATGTTACTCCCATGGGCACACCTATTACAATAAGCTTTCCCCATATCTTTTCCATGTCAACCCCCACTTCGGCTCCCACAATTGTCGCTCCTCCTACTACGGGAACTTTAGTGGGTATAAAGAACCTTACCGAAGCCATACCAATGAAACTGTCTTTGTAAATATTAAGCAGCACCTTCCCTTCGATACAGTCAAAAGCTTGTATGGTGGCAGATGCATGGAAGCCTATGGGATTATACCACCTGAGCCTCAGGGTGGCATCCTTTATTATATTGTAGCCTTTTATCCCAATATTGCCTTTAAGTTCGGCATGCTGCCATGAGACACTTAGGGTCACCTCGTCCATCTTCAGCATCCTGCCGATTTCTGCAGACGCCGTCAGCATTATGGTAAGAGGCGGTGCTGAGGCATCCCAGTTCACCAGATTGGAGATATTGTCCAATCCGCCGCCCACTCCGTACAAGGTAGCCACGGGTATCGCGGGTATTATGTCCACTCCCACGTCAGTTCCTACATAAAGGTACAGCTTATCCGGGAAAGGATAGGGATAAAGTATGAACTCTATCTGTCCCTTGACCTTTATCACCTTAAGATCCACATCCAGAGCCAATCCCACTTCACCCGGATCGTCGAAGGTATTCACCTTCAGGGTGGCCTCAGCTCCTATATCCACAGGAGGCGGGAAATAGTCCTTGGGGAAGCCTACGGTGGCTTCGGCTGCTATGCCCTTGAATCCTACTGTTTTGTCGGCTTTCTGCCCCATAGCCACCTTATCCACTATAGCCTCAATTTTGAAAGGATCTTTGCCTTCTTTCTCGTCTTTATTATCGTTGCTGCTGTTGCTGTTGCTGTTGCTGTTATTGTTATTGCTACTGTTACTGTTATTATTGCTGTTGCTGTTACTGTTGCTGTTACTGTTGCTGTTGCTGTTGCTGTTGCTGTTATTATTGCTGTTGTTTTGGTCCTCGCCGCGGCTGCCTAAGGAAAGCTTCAAAGAGCCCCCGAATATGAGGCCGTAGCCATCCGTGTCCTTATAGAAGTATGCGTTATTGAACTTCAGGTTGAACCCGGCCAGTATGTTTTGCAGGCCTCCTGCCACACCGGTCAGAGCTATTTCTATCTTTTTGTTTACAAGGTCACCATCCTCAGGAGGTTTCAGAGTATATTGGCTGCCTTTTTTCAGGTTGATCTCAAAATCCCATTTCCAGAAGGTAATGGAACCGGATACCGAAAGGCCCCCGTTTCCTGCCAGCTTTACCGACCCTTTGCTTTCGCTTATACTTATCGGCGTTGTGCTGTTGAAAAGCAGTACTTCGTTCATTTCCACAGGCGTTTCGGTTCTGGAATAGGCCTCATATATCCCTATTTCCTTCTGCTGTATATCTCCCCTTACAATCAGCAGCAGTTTGTTTTTAACGCTATCCGGCTGCTTTTTTAAATCATCTTCATTATTAAAAACCTTAATCTTGTATGTTTTGTTGCCTTCGTCACTGACCGCAAGTATACCGTATTTCCGGCTCATGTATTGATTATCCGCAGAGATATTTAACCCCTTCTCCTTCTCAAAGCTGCACCCTTGGAAATCCTTATGCTCCAGCTTCACCGTATAGGTTCCGGCATCACTTATATCTCTCAGTATATCTCCCAAGGTGACCTGTATTGTCGTATCCCCTGCCAGGTTTATCTGCTTGTGGTTTATATTGTATACCCTTGGGTTCTGCCCTTCCTTTATCAGCTTCAGCTCCCACCTGCTCCTGTCTTTCATCAGGCTAAAGCCCGTTCCGTTTATATTGAAGGATTTATTCAAATCCTCATAGTACAGGTTTTGGGGAGTTATTCCGGTATATTGTATATCCGGCACTTTGCCGGAGCTTCCCGGCAGTATCACATATCTGCCGTATGCCTGGGGCTCATAAAGGGAATCGGAATGGAGATATACAGTTGCCTGGCCTATCCTGTATGTCTCGGCAAACACTCCCTTTACCTTCCATGCCAGGTTGGCCCTGGAATCTCTTTGCAGCAGTCCCAGGTTTATCTCCTTAGACTGCCCCGGGGCCAGTTCCAGGCCGCCTGAAAGCTCCAGCACAGCCCTGACATTCTCCATGGGCACCGAAACAGGAAGGCCGTTGTCCAGTGACAGGGATATCTCGAATTCCTCCTGTATATAGCCTGTTTTGTCCTCTTTAAGCTCAAGGCTGTCGGGCCCGCTCATGTTTGCCAGGAAGGTATGCCCGTCTGCCGTGGCAAATACTCCCAGGCCATAGAAGGTTTCATACACCCTGGTTTCCCCCGGAGCCAGCACCTCCGGATCCCAATACAGGGCTACCGCACTGTCGCTCTTATTGTGCTTATTGAAAGGGGAAGTAAATTTCACGGTGCTGTCCGGCTGATAATTCCATTTGGTGGAGCCTATACCTCCCCAATGAGCGACGGTCATCCTGTCCGGGGTTTCGTTTTCCCAGCCGCTTATCAATCCGTAGGACACCACCGAAGGGCTTATATCCGCATCCGCCGACTGCCAGAAGGCGGGTACTTCCTCTCCTTCAAGGCTTATTTCATGCTCAACCGGCTTGTCAATTCCGGGTATTATTATAGGAGAACCGTCATTTGCCCCCAGCTTTGTGTCGAACAGCAGCCTTGAGCCCACGCTTTTTTCTGTCTTCCCCTTATTGGATACCGTATAGGTAACCCTTACGTTACCCAAATCAGGATTTCCGCTGTCTGAGACCAAGGTCAGCCGCTGCTCCACCTCCAGATCCCCGAGGGTCCAGAGGGAAGTATTTATCATTTGGTCGGTTTTCGGAGCTTTCACCATGCCGCCCTTTATTCCCAGAAAACCATAGCTGTTCCCGAATATATAATCCTCTCCGTCTATGCGGAAAGTAGTGAAGGATGTATCGGGCTTTGACCCTTCAAAAAGTAATGGTGCATCATTATCCTTAAGCCTCTTTGGAGCGCCTTCAACGGTACTTATTCCGAACCTTCCGGTATCCTTATCCACCACAAAGCTCACAAACTGATTATGAACCCTCAGGGTATTCTCTTCCGCTGCCGCATATACAAGCTGAGTAAAACCGGTGGATGAAATAAAGAACGCAAGAATCAGCGCAAAGGCGATGGCTCTTTTCAGTATCCTCATTACTGTTCACCCCCCAAATCTGTTATTAATACATTAATCAGCCTGTTGTTCCTCTCATTGTCATATACATACAGGGTCAGCCAGCCCTTCTTGTCCACGGGTATATTATCAAGAGACTCTGCAGTACCGTCGGTCTTAAAGTAGGAGGCATTCCTGAAGCCCTCTGCCAATTTGAGGCTGACCTGCCCCGAAAAGCCCTCTGCGGTCACCTGCAGCTTGCTTGCTGCAAGGGGGATCGGTTCTCCTTCGTACTTTACTCCGTTTATCCAAACTATCTGCTCCTCGTCACTTCTGACCTTCACTGTGAGAGTTTTCACCGCCTCACTTCCTAAGCTGTTCACAACGCTGTAGGTTACGGTGTATATTCCCGGCTTCATGGTGTTTACAGTACCGGTTATTTTTACCTTGTTTTTCACATCTCCGTCTATACTGTCAACAGCCGTAAATTTCATCAGGTCTATAGAGCCCCTCCGGTTAATCTCTATATAATCCGGATATCCCAGGGTAATCACAGGAGCCCCCAGGACAATATTCTTTACCTCTGCCGTAAGAACCTTTATCTGCCCCAGGCTATTCCTTATCACGAAGCTGTACTGTCCGTTCTCGGAAACGGTAAGCTCTTTCTTGCCGCCGTTGTTAAGAACTGTAAACTCTTTATCGGAGGTGAGTGTGATTGTCACCGGATTTTTTGTCAGTTCGGCAGTGCTGAAGTTTATCTTGACATCTCCGGCCCCCGGCTCGTCAAGGTAAACCGTCGTGGTTGTAACAACCGCCTCGTTCCCCAGTTCGTCCAGGGCTCTCATGGTATATTGCTCCTTATCCGTGCAATGATACACCTGGCTGAGAGTGCTTCCCTCCGCCTGGGTTATCATTTCATCTGACCTTACTATAGCGGTAATGGTATTTTTGTAAGAATCATAAACATAATCCAGCCAAAGCTTCGGAGGAATCCTGTCGATGTTCTCCACAGAAGGTTTGACTACTTTTTCAACGCCGTACTCATTTGCGAAAGTGAAATTCCAACTGCCGTTTACTTCGGTGATGAAGGTATAGCTGCCGTTTTCCTGCACTGTTTGAATATCGCCGCTTTTTAACTCTGATCCCGGCTCCGGTGTCATCGTCACTTTCACCGCTTCCCTGGTGGGATGTATGGAACTGTAAGAGACCGCCACCCTTGGGCCTTCTGCCGGTATAGCGGTTAACTGTGCAAGGGCTCTGCCTTGATTTCCCGCTTCATCTTCGAATTCAAACACGAACTGGCCGTTGTTTTTAAACACATATCTTCCGCTTCCGCCGTTGTTTGTTATAGTAACCTTTCCCTTGCTGTCGTCCGAAAGCGTCAGGTTAGCCGTAACAGGCCCTTTCTTGGGGTCAGCCCATGTGTAGCTTACCCGTCCCGAAGGGGGTGTAATGTCCTCGTCCGGAGCTTTCATCATACCGGAGTATTTACCCGCGGATGCCAGCAATAACCCCGGGACATATGCCCACCTGCCGCCCTCCGTCATGGCAACCGTCACATTATCCAACAGGTCTGCACTTACAATATGGCCTACTTGAATAGTGTAAGCACCGTCATCGATGTGATAGACTATCAGGTTGTCGTTACCTAAAGTATCTTCAGTGCTGTAAACTTCGATCTCAACCTTGTACACCCATAGCTCCCCGCTTTCAACCATGCTGCGGGCATCCTCGTCAAAGTAAAAATCATCTTCTTCCGTAATTTCTTCTTCAACTTCAACTGACGCGCCGTTCCACGTACCTATAGCTCCTTCGAGTATTTTGATTCTGCCCGACTCTCCCGATATGAGTCCGCTGTTAATAACACCCGGGTCACCCTCGTCATCAATCCAGAATTCCAATACATTATCATAGTCATTGTACTCTCCGCCTTCTTCAAGATCTCCAGGCGCTTCGAGAATTACCGTTACAGGCCCCGAAGTCACCCTGTTGTAAGGTGTCATTGTTACTGTGCCTTTATAATCAAGCATATCCGGGTCAATATCAAACTCACAATCGGCGGTTATCAACCGATCCTCCGCATCGGGTCCGTCGGAGTCATAGGTATAGCGGAAGGTATGCTCTTCACCTGCTCTCAGGTCATATACCGCCTCACTTACCGTTATCGGCTCAGGTGAAACAATGAAGGCTCTCATTACCCCCTCATACTCCCCTGAGAGCACATAATAAGGCTCTGAATATTCTAAAACCATATTATACGAATTTGACGTAAATTCGGCAATATTCCCTGAGTCATCAGTCGCCCTTACATGCAGGTGATAAGTTCCGCTCACTCCGGTAAGGCTTACGGTATTACCATTGGGATTGTAGTCCCTCATAGGTATCTCCATCCAATCTGTAACTTCCTCTATATCACTTTCAGTGGTAAAGGCGTACTCGATTTTTGCTATGTTTTTATTGTCGCTGACTGTAATTTTAGGCGAAACACTTATTGCATTGTTATGATTTCCGTTGGGGAAGACGCTTATTTCCGGCGCCTGGGTGTCAGGAAGCTCCGGCGGCGGTCCATCATCATTATCTTTATCTCTGACAACCGGCTGAATTACCACAGGTATAGGTTCCACATATGCCTTTACCGCTCCCTTATTCCCGGCTGCATCTTCCAATATGAAGTAATGAGGTTCTCCCCTGGCAATGACTTCCTTGTAATACCCGGGAACATATCCTATTACCTTTATATCCTTAGAAGGGCACAAGTTGTCACTGATGTCAACAAGCTCCGCAGTAAAGTAATAGTTCGAACCATAGTAGCTGCTGTACCTGACTCTTGCCGTAGGAGGAGTAACATCCCTTACAATCGTAGATGCAGCCGTATCCGACTCTTTCCCTGCACTATCTCTGTATTTTGTATAGAAGGTTATGGGGCCTTCCTTGTCAGGTAAAGGAATACAAGGGCTGTAACCCTCAGTTCCAAAGGAAGTAGCTCCTTTTTCAAGGGGTATCCAGCCGATCCAGTTTTCTCCGTCCATGGACCAGGAGAATTCCTCTACAGGGTTGAAAATATGAAGCTCTGCAAAATCCTCATTGGTGTATTTGCTTCCCCTGTAGAAATTAATGTATGGGGCTGAGGCTGAGGGCTTTGATTCAGCATTGCCGTATGGCCCGAAATTCGGAGCTGTGGTGTTCTCGTGCGCGTCTGTAGCCATTATAGTCACATAGGTACCCGGCTTCAGATCATCCTTGCCTATTATTATTTCCCCGTTCTCCGGAAGCTGCTGCCAGCCGGAATTACCCACAATGTACTTCACTGCGATATCCTTCCTGGGAGTATAATTATCGGATGCATGGACCACGGCCTTCATGGATCCGTCCGCCTGCATTTCCGCATTTACAGTCACCTGGGGAGGCTTGAAATCGAAAAGCAGCGGCTGAGGAACCGTTTTGCTTCCTATAGGCTTCTTTTCCTCGTCTGCCGCAATGATGTGCAAATAATAATAGCCGTCCCTCTCCCTGGGATCTCCTTCAAAATCTTCCGAAGTATTGATCCTGTGGCTCTCCTTGTACCTCCATATCCCTGAGTTCTCTGAAAACTCAGGCATTGCAGCTTCCCGGGTCATGCAGTACCAAAGCCCCTTGCAACGCCAATTTACTCCGTCTTCCCTTACCCAGTCTGCTGAGCATAAATAGACCCTTCCTTCAGCGGCACCCCCCAGGTTAGTCTCCAGGCTGACGCTTATTTCCTCCTGTTCTATAATGGAGGATATGTCAATATCCGTTCTGGTCACATTTATGTCCGTCGACCATCCGTATCCTATATATCCATGGGTATTGCCGTAGAACATATTGCCCTTTTTGTCCTTTGCATGTACAAATAACCTGTAGTTATTTGTGCTTCCCGGATCGATCCCGAACATTCCGGCCAGCTCGTGGGAATGGTACCATCTGCCCGGGGCCAGGGGCTTCGCAGCCCTCATGATATTCCCGAAGGGCACATTGGTATACCCAACGCCGAACTCCAAAGTATCATAATCCACTCCCGAAACCTCGTCCGTAACATTTATTTTTAGGTAAAAGCCTCCCTTTTCCTTTTCCGCTTCCTTGGTGTGAACGGTAATTACCGGAGGCTCGGTATCCCCCACATATCTTTTGCTTCCCGAAAGCTTCACCCCTCCTTTAGGAAGCAGCGGTGCCTTGTTCCCGGCGGCGTCCATCACATACACTTCACCGTAGGAAACGCGTTCTGTCGAGTTACTATTCTGATCCTTCCATTTGCTGAATACACTCCCTGTTATCTCAAGGGGATCGAAGCTGTTCTCCAGGTTGTCAAAACGGAATTCCAACATTGTTGTGCCGTTTCCCCCCGCATAGTATGCATCAGGGGTACCGGAGCGGTAAGGATCCAGGTCCCCTTTCCAGTCCCGGTTCAATGCGTTCAGGTAAAGCTTCGCATCGTAGCTTGAAAACATGCCTGCCCTCTGGTTGTTCTCAAACTGCAGCTTGTTTATGTTATGTTTGATAAAGGCTTCATCGGATATCGTTATATATACAGGCTCCGAAAATTTGAAATACAAAGGCAATGTTTGAAAACGGTCTAACGTTCCCTCGGGCAGTCCGCCGTTTATCTCCAGCAGTACCGGAGCTGTCGTTTCCACTCTGAAATCCCGGGTGTAGGTCCTGTAGGCATTGCTGGCTCCGCTTGCGGAATCTGAGGCAAAGGATATGGTCCTGTATTCTTTGGGCATCGGGTTGAATGCATTGTCCGTGATGACTCCTCCCTCCAGCACCATTTCGTATATGTCCGAGGCCCTGAACTCATCTCCCGGCTGCACGGTATATTTGAACTTTATCTGCTTGCTGTAATCATTTCCGTAGGTCTCCTTATTATACCTGGATTTGTCAACCGGGTAGGCATATCCCTCCATATCCCTTCCGTCGGCGTTCCTGTACTTGA
>Ga0208939_1001413_pt1 | contig 18091 bp, 10 predicted proteins | sample AD_STIC12_MetaG_FD_184437 | JGI IMG/M metagenome (GOLD analysis project Ga0208939, IMG submission 184437) | Active sludge microbial communities of municipal wastewater-treating anaerobic digesters from USA - AD_STIC12_MetaG (SPAdes) (version 2) | ecosystem: Engineered > Bioreactor > Anaerobic >...
AGGCGATGAAGCAGGCCATCAAGTCGCGCTATCCCGAGAAGCGGCAACCCGTCGTCGAGGAGACCTCGACCCGCGACACGGTCGAAGCTGTTCCCCTTGGAGAAAAATCCGCCCTTGGGGCAAAACTCGCCCGGGGCGAATTCGTCGTGTCCGTGGAGATAACCCCGCCGCGGGGCTGCGACGCCGCTGCCGTTATTGAATCGTCAAAGCTTTTAAAGAAGAACGGCATCGACGCGGTGAACATCCCCGACGGCCCCCGCGCATCGGCCCGCCTCGCCCCCATGCCACTGGCCATTCTCCTGGAACGGGAGGCGGGGATTGAGACGGTCCTTCATTATACCTGCCGTGACCGGAACATCATCGGCATGCAGTCGGATTTTCTCGGCGCCTACGCCGCCGGTCTCCGCAACGTCCTGATCATCACCGGCGACCCGCCAAAGCTGGGAGACTACCCTGACGCAACGGCCGTGTTCGACCTTGACTCCATAGGCCTCGTCCGGGTCGTCCATGGCCTGAACCACGGTTACGACATAGGCCGGCATCCCATCGGTAAACCCACCGGCTTCCTGATCGGCGTCGGCGCCAATCCCGGCTTCGATGACCAGGAGCGCGAGATCGACCGGCTTTTCCAGAAAAAGGAGGCCGGGGCCGAGTTCGTGATCACCCAGCCGGTCTTCGACATCAGGCAGTTTGAAACCTTTATCAAGCGCACCGGCGGCCTGGGAATCCCGGTGATAGCCGGCCTCTGGCCCCTGGTGTCCCACCGCAATGCCGAATTCATGAACAACGAGGTGCCGGGAGTCGTCGTGCCGCCGGACATCCTCGAACGGATGCGCGGGGCCGGCACCGGCCCGGAAGCTGTAAAAGAAGGGATAGACATTGCCCGCGAACTGCTGGCCGACATGAAAGGAATGATACAGGGGGTGCAGATTTCCGCTCCCTTCGGCCGCGTGCAGTACGCCCTTGACGTCCTGAAGGGGTAGCGCGATGAGCGGCGGTCATGATATAATCCGGCGCCTGGGTGAAGGGACAGCCCTTGTCTTCGACGGCGCCATGGGCACGGAAATCCAGAAACTCTCCCTGACGGAAAAAGATTGGAACGGCCGACACGGCTGCAACGAGGCCCTGAACCTTTTTGCCCCCGATAGCATCAGGAACATCCACCGTTCCTACCTGGCGGCCGGCGCTGACATCATCGAAACCAACACCTTCGGGGCATCGGCTGCCGTTCTTTCCGAATACGGCCTTGGTGACGAGTCGCGCGCCATTGCCCGCGCGGCCGCTCTCATCGCCCGTGAAGCGGCGGATGAAGTGAAAGGCCGCATCTGCCATATTGCCGGGTCGCTGGGACCCGGCACGAAGCTGCCGTCCCTGGGCCATACCGGTTTTGACGAAATCTATGAATCCTATCTCCCGGCGATCCACGGCCTCCTGGACGGCGGAGTCGACCTGTTTCTCCTCGAAACCTGCCAGGACCCCCTGCAGATAAAGGCCTGTATCTGCGCCATCAGGGACGCCATGGCCGGGCGCAATGTCCGCCTTCCCGTGGCGGCCAGCATCACCGTCGAAACCACCGGCACGCTGCTGGTGGGGACTGAAGTCCAGGCCGCGGCGGCCATACTGGCCGGCATGGAAGTTGACATCATCGGCATCAACTGCGCCACCGGCCCCGGCCAGATGGCGCCCCATGTACAGGAGCTGTGCCGGAGTTTCCCGGGCCCGGTTCTGGTCATGCCCAATGCCGGCCTTCCGCAAAACGTAAACGGGACCCTGGTCTATGCCATGGAGCCGGAGGTATTTGCCGGGGAGCTCCGGAGTTTCGTAGAACAGTACGGTGTTAACATCGCCGGCGGCTGCTGCGGCACCTCGCCGGACCATATCAGGGCCCTGAGCAAAGCCCTCGCCGGGATCCGTCCCCGGAGCCGCTCCTCGGCGCCGGCGCCCGGCGTTGCCAGCCTTTACCGCTTCCAGGAGCTTCGCCAGGAGCCGCCCCCTTTTTTCGTCGGGGAACGGGCCAATACCAACGGGAGCAGGCAGTTCCGGGAATACCTGCTGGCGGAAAACTGGGACGGCATGGTCGAAGTAGGAAAAAACCAGGTCCTGTCAGGGGCCCATGCCGTGGACCTCTGCGTCGCCTATGCGGGGCGGGACGAGGTCGCCGATGTTAACCGCCTGGTCCCGCAGTTCGCTCTTCAGGTAGCGCTGCCCCTGGTCATTGACTCCACCGGCCCCCAGGCGATCGAAGCGGCCCTCAAGCGCTACGGCGGCCGCGCCATCATCAATTCCATAAACCTCGAGGAGGGCGATGCCAGGGCCCGCCAGGTCTGCAGGCTGGCCCGCCGCTACGGCGCCGCAGTCATTGCCCTCACCATAGACGAAGAGGGCATGGCCAGGACCGCCGAAAAGAAACTTGCCGTTGCCCGGAGGCTGTACCGGACGGCGGTGGAGGAGGAAGGCCTTGAACCCTCGTCCATGATCTTCGACCCCCTCACCTTCACCCTGGGGAGCGGCGATGAGACCCTCAGGACTGCGGCCATTGAAACGCTCCGCGGTATCGAGCTCATCAAGGAACACCTGCCCGGTGTCTTCACCCTCCTGGGCCTGTCCAATATATCCTTCGGCCTGAACCCCCGATCACGGCAGGTGCTGAATTCGGTATTTCTCTACCGGGCGGTCCAGGCGGGCCTTGACCTTGCCATCGTCAACGTGGCACAGATCGTTCCCATAAGCCGCATAGACGAGGCTGATCTGAAAAAGGCGATGAACCTGATTGACAATGCCGGGTCCGCCGACCCCCTCCATGAATTCATCAGGCATTTCGACCGATACGCGGCGAATGCCGATGAAGTGGACCACGCTCCGGAAGAACCACTTTCTCCTGAAGAGCGGCTCCGCAGGCGCCTTATAGACGGATCCCGCTCCGGCCTGGAAGATATTCTTGAAGAGCTTCTTGGCGCTACCGCCCCGGCAGACATCATCAACGCCATCCTGGTCCCGGCCATGAAGCAGGTGGGGGAACTTTTCGGAAGCGGCAGGATGCAGCTCCCCTTCGTGCTCCAGTCCGCCGAGGTCATGAAACGGGCCGTTGACTACCTGAGCCCCCGCATGGACCGCGTTGACGGGGCCCGGAAACACAGCATCGTCCTGGCCACCGTGAAGGGCGATGTCCATGACATCGGGAAGAACCTGGTGGACATCATCCTTTCGAACAACGGGTTCACGGTATACAACCTGGGCATACGGGTCGACATAGAGGAAATAATCAGCAAGGCGCGCGAAACCGGAGCCGATGCCATCGGCATGAGCGGGCTCCTGGTTAAATCGACCCAGGCCATGAAGGAAAACCTGGAGTTCATGAAGGCCCAGGGCCTTGACATCCCGGTTCTCCTGGGGGGCGCGGCCCTCACCCGCGGCTATGTCCTTGACGCGTGCGGCAAGATCCTGGATTCCCCCGTCATCTACTGCGAGGACGCCTTCCAGGGGCTTCGCGCCATGAACCTCCTGAAAGAGGGGAAGCTCGCGGAATACAGCGAGGCGGAAAAGGTCCGTTACGCCTCGCGCACGCTGCCGGCGCGGTCCGTTACAACCGAGGATATCGATACAATCGGCACCGCCCCGTCGATACCGGAACCGCCCTTCTGGGGAAGCAGGGTTGCCGCCCCTATCCCGCCGGAATCGCTCTTCCCCTACCTTAACGAAAAGGTTCTTTTCAATGCACGATGGGGCTTCCGCCGCGGCGCCCTGACGCCGGATGAATTCGAAGCCCTGATAAAGGACGAAGCTGGGCCCGTGCTTCATGCCTTGCAGGAACGCCTCCTCCGTGAACGTATCCTGACGCCGCGGGCCGTGCACGGCTACTGGCCCTGCGTTTCCGACGGCGACACGGTCCTTATTATTGACCCCGACGACCGCTCCCGGGTAATCGGGCGCTTCCATTTCCCCCGGCAGAAAAAGGCTCCCCGGAGATCCATCGCTGATTTTTTCCTGCCGAGGGGAAGCAGCGCATGGGACGTTATAGCCCTCCAGGCCGTCACTATCGGCCCGGGGCTGAACGACCTGGTGCACGACCTGTACGGACGGGGGGAATACCGCGACTACCTCTTTTATCACGGCCTGGGAGTGGAACTGGCCGAGGCCCTGGCGGAGCTGTGGCACGGCACGATCCGCGCGGAACTGGGATTCGTCTCTCCCGAAGACGCTGCTCCGGAAGGGCGGATTGAGCGCGGTCTGCGTTACTCCTTCGGCTATCCTCCCTGCCCGAGTCTTGAGGACAACAGAAGCCTCCTTGATATTCTCGGCGCCGACCGCATCGGCATTGCCACCATGGAAAGCGGCGAAATGGTGCCGGAGCAGTCGACCAGCGCCTTCATCGTCCACCACCCGAAGGCACGGTATTTTACCATTGATTGACCGCCGTCCCGGTCAGATATACCCCCCTTCCTTGAAGCTGAAGTAGGAGACATTGGTGATGATTACATGGTCAAGGACGGGGATCCCCACGATTCTGCCCGCTTCCGCCAGGCGCTGCGTCGTCCGGATGTCCTCCCGCGACGGCGTGAGTTCCCCCGTGGGATGATTGTGCGCCACAATGACCGCGGCCCCGCTTTCGCGGATGGCGTCCCTGAAGACCTCCCGGGGATGGACAATGGCCTCGGATATGGTGCCGGCGGAGATCATGGCGTTTTTCAGCAGCCTGTTCTTGTTGTTCAGGACCAGGACCCGGAACTCCTCCCGGTCAAGGCAGGCCATCTGGGGCAGGAGCAGCTTCCACACAGCTCCCGGCGAGTCAAGGTGTCCGTCAAGGCCCGGCGCGGTAACGACGCGGCGGCCCATCTCGAAGGCCGCGTGTATCCGCACCGCCTTGGTGAAGCCGATGCCCCTGTTCCGTGCCACCTCCCTGAGGCCGGCAGAGGCGATCCCGCCCAGGCCCCCGAAGCTTCGCAGCATGGCCGTTGAAAGATCGATCACGTCCCGGTCCCGGGTCCCGGTCCCCACGATGACGGCCAGGAGCTCCTGGTCCGAAAGGGAGCGGATCTCCGCCCCCTCCTGGCATTTCTGAACCGGCAGAAGATACCGGGACAGTATCGGCGGTTTGATTGTATTGTCCGTCTCCATACCTGTAGTAACGAAGATCCAGCATAATAATAAAAAAATTATGTTTGAAATTTAATCAAACATATCAAAATAACTTGTTACTATAGATTTCTCCGCCATTCACTCCTCGGCATGACATCATGATTATTGTCATTTCGAGAGAAACGAGAAATCAGATCATGCAGCGACCGGTCAATTGAATGAAACGTTATCCCGCTATCCGCGCCATCTTCTTCTGCCTGATGATACAGGCCGGTTTGACACTATCCGGATCAGTACATTCCGAGGCGCGGTCCCTTGACGAATTTCTAAAGGAGAAAAGCGCGGGAAATTATGCCGGCGCTCTCGATGCGCTGGGAACAGCAGGTCCTGACCTGAACGATCCGGCATCGATCGAGGTCAGCCTGTTCATGGTCGGGGAAATGATGCAATACCCTGAATTGCACGATCGCGCCGGTGAGGTCCTCGGCCATATCGCGTCAGTATCGGCTCACGCGCAGCCCTATCTGGCTGATCGCGTCCGCCACCTGAGAACCAGGCTCTGCCTCAGCAGGGGGGACCTCAAGGGTGCAGAAGCACTCCAGAAAAGCCTTGCCTTCCTTGATTTCCAGGCCATGGGCCCCTTTAAGAACAGCAGCGTGGAGGATTTTGAACGGTCGTACCGCCCCGAGCGGTCCTTTGATCGAAGGCAGGTATGCGCGGGAAAGTTCTCCCCGGTAACATGGTTTTCCGCGCGCCCTGACAGGACCGGCTCTATCAGTTTTAACGAACTCTTCCCTGACACCGGCCATTCCTTTTTTTACCTGACCCGGACCATAACGGCGCCCCGGTCGGGGGAATATCTTCTCATCATGGGGAAAACCGGATACACCGACCTCTGGCTTGACAACAGGAAAATTTTCTCCGACCGGATCGAGCATGGCTTCTGCCATGACCAGTACTTCATCCGGGTGCTGCTCCCGGCCGGGCCGCATCGCCTTCTCATTAAAGCGGGCGATTCAAGCAGCGGGATCCAGGTGTCCCTGAGAATGGCGGCGGTTGACGGCGCAGGGGCCCCCGCCGGGTCCGGTGATGCTGCGGGCCAGGGATCCCTTCTCGGCATAACCTTCTTCCCCGCCCTGGCGGGGCTGTTGAACATCAGTGATCCCGGCCCCGAGGAACTGTTCAAAGCAGGATACCTTTTCCTCGCATCCCGCCTCGGGGACGGTGAGAATAACCGGGGTATTCCCTTTCTTTCCGGCGTTCCGGCAGGCCACCGGTTGTATTCAACAGCATGCCGCTGTATCGCCCTGGCCCACGGGGATATCGAGGCGCGGGACCGTTACCTGAACAGGTCCATCCAGGCAGACCCGGACAATATTGAATCCCTGCGAGATCTGGCTGATATAAAAATCTCCCGGGATTTTGTTTACGAAGCCTATCCCCTTATCGCTGCCATAAAAAGGATCCGGCCCCTGTCGCCCTGGCATCTTGACTGTTCAGCCCGTCTCTGCACAAAACTGCGATGGTTGCCTGAAGCCAGGCGCCATGCCGAGGCCCTGAAGCGGTCTTTTTATCACTCAGTGGGGATGCACCATGAAGCGCTGATATATCGTCATGACAGCGATCATGCCCATGCCATACTCGACCAGGAGGGACTTGTCCGGCTCGATTACTTCAACCTTTCCTGGCACATCGCTCTCATCGACAGTTACGAAAAAACCGGAAACCTTGAAGCGGCCGAACAGGCACTCCTGCGCATTGCCGCCCTGTATCCCAACAACAGCGCCCTGAAACTGCGCCTGGCAGGGATCGTTGAGAAGATGCGCGGCCCGGTCCAATCCCTCCCCTATCTCACCGCGGCCATGGAGGCAGCCCCGGGAAACCGTGACATTCTCAGGGCACTGGGAACGGCCTACCATAAGATAGGGAAAGAGGACCTGGCCGTATACTACCTGGACCAGGCGAGCCGGAGCGACCCCGACAACCACGAACTCAGGCAGTACCTGAGGATCATCAAGGGAGAGGTAAGCGAACTGGAGCGCCATGCCCTGAAAGACGAGATATCCCTGCTCGCGGCGTCGGCGATGAAATACCGCGATGAACCCGCGGTAAACATCCTCGACGAGACGGTGATCGCCGTTAATACTGACGGCTCCTTCGAACGGCGCGTACGGAAAATCGTCATGGTCAACGACCGGAGCGAGATTCGCAATTACAGCACGCGGTACATTGTCCTGGACCCGGAAAGGGAATCGGCGGAAAATGTTACCTGCGCCATTGTGCGCGATCTTGCCCGCCGGGAGGTCACCGAGCGGTACCGGAAGCCCCTCTCACGTCCTGAAAGCAGGCTCTACTACAACCTTGAGGCGCTGGTCATACCGGTACCTTCCCTCACCCCGGGTGACATCATTGACCTCTCCTATGTCATCAGGAACAGGGAAGGCGCGGATTACCGCCATTATTTCGGCGAAAAAATAACCGCCGGCGACGGCCACCGTACCATGCGCTTCCGCGCTGTCCTGGTGCATCCCGCCGTTAAGCCGGTTTACTGCCACCTCAAGGGCATGGAACAGAACTCCCTGTCAGTCGGCAGCCGGGACCGGAAGAGGGCCCAGACCGTAACCATGGAAAACATTCCTCCCCTGAAAAAGGAACAGGCCATGCCCGACGCTTCCGAACTTCTTCCCGCGGTGTATTTCACTTCGCACCGTTCATGGGACGAATTCTTTTCATGGTACCGGTCGTTTCTTAAAAACAGGGTGCGGATCGATGCTGACATGAAGGCACTGGTAAAAAAAATATTCTCCGACACCCGTGAACCGCTGGACCGGGTCCGCGCCATCTACGGCTTCGTGTCCGGGTCTATCCGCTATGTCGGCTTCGAGTTCGGCGTGGGCGGCATTCAGCCCCGGGGGACCGATGTCACCTTCCACACCAGGATGGGCGACTGCAAGGATGTGTCCCTCCTGCTTGTTGCCCTGCTGCGGGAGGCCGGCATTGATGCGCGCCTCGCCCTCATCAGGACCAGGGATAGGGGCAGGGCATATCTTGCCGCGCCCTTTGCCGGGGAATTCAACCATGCCATCTGCTACGTCAACATCGGCAAAGGCTTTTTTCTCGACGCAACCGCGCCGGACACCGGCATCCGGGAACTGCCGGCCGATGATCGCGCCGTGGACGCCTTCGTCATGGACGATAAGGGGTGGAAGTTCATCACAACCGGGGGAGACTTCTATTACCGGAACCTTGTGGAAATTCATAACGACGTGACAATCACGAATACGGGAGACGCTGAAATACGGCGCTCCCTCCTGAAGCAGGGAGAGACCGCCCCCGAAGCCAGGGCACGCCTTATGGACAGGGAGCGCTATGTCCAGTATCTCAACGAGTTCTGGAATTCGTATTTCCCCGGATCCTCAGTCCGGGACCTTGCGGTTTCGTCAATGGCCGTTGACGAACCGGTGCGCAGCGGCTACACGGTATCTGTTCCGGGATTCTCACGGAATATTGACAGGACCATCATTTTCGATGCGTCCCCGGTCAGATACGACCTGTACGATGTCTACGCCCTGTCGCCGAATAGAACCTACCCCGTCGTGCTGGCCGGCGGGGGAACAGCACGGACCGTGACAAGGTTTGCCATCCCCGGCGGCTACCGTGTCAGCCGCCTCCCCCGGAATGAGCGCTTCAACGGGGACGACTACAGTGCGGCCTTCAACTATTCTTATTCCGGCAGAACGATTACGGTTGAATCGGTGATCGATTTGAAGAAAACCTTTGTGGAAACGGCCGCATACCGCCGCTTCAGGGAGTTTACCCGCCTGGTGGACAGAAAGGAGCGGGAGCGGATCATCCTCTCGCCGGCATCACCATAACCGCTTGAATTCAGACAGGTACGCGGCGGCTATTTCCCTGTTATCGATGATGAGAATGTTTTCATCATTGGACCTGTTGGCATTTCTTGAAAAATTATATGACCCCATGATCACCCGTTCTCCGTCAATGATGATGACCTTGTGGTGCATCGCTCCCCGGTTGTGGTCCAGCCTCACCGGCACTCCTTCAAGCTTCATTTTGACATACTGGGAGTGACCGGTTTTAGCGCCCCGGCGCTCGAATATGCCCTGTACGCTGACGCCGGTCTTGGATTTTTTGATCATCATTTCCCCGATCCCGGCGCTGGTGAAGGAAAAAGCCAGGAAATGTATGGAGGTTTTCGCCTTCTCCAGGCGCTTGAGAATAATCCGCTCAACGTTGTCTTCGGGTGCAAAATAGGCGTTGATGTCAGTACCCTCGATGTTCACGTGATAGTTCCTGCGCAGGTCGGCAAAGGGTCCCTCCTCCTTCCGGTTGCCGAAGATCTCCTCGTCAAACATTTCTAGGAACTCGTTTTTGTAGATGTCGGCGAGGATTGATGAATATATCAGGATGGCGTTATTGTTGTTCCTGGCCGAATCATTCACCGTGGGGTTATACGATCCGGTCCAGAGATATTTCCCGTCGATCACGGCGAATTTATTGTGCATGAGACCCCGCCGCCGCGACGGATCGGAGACCATTTCAATGCCGGCGTCTTCCAGTCGTTTCAGGAAGCGGGTCCCCTTCCCCTTTTTTGCTCGCATGGTGTCATGCTCCGTGACAAGCTTAACCGCCACGCCCCGTTTCCGGGCTTTCACCAGGGCATCTATTATTACGGGCGATGATATCTCGTAAAAAGCGCCGTAAAAGCTTTCTTCCGCCTTATCGATTACGGCCGCCAGCCCCGCTTCAGGATTGACCGTTTGTGAAAGCATGGCCCATTTCCCGGGGGACGTAAAATAGAGCTTCCACCAACCGGCCCCGTCACCTCCCGCGGTAAGCGACAGGGCCAGAAACAGGGTCAACGTGACTGTTATTATTCGTTGATTCAAATAAAAGCGCCTCTCAATGGCATTCCGGCCATCCAGACCATGGGACCATCTGCTTGGTATAACGAACAATCCCTCAATTAATGAAAAAAAGCCGGAAAAAAACCGGCTCCCTGCTGTAATGGGCGCGATATTGCGGTCATTTCAGGTGACCTGGATTCCCGATTTCAGCTCTTCCAGCTTGTCATAGAGAATATTCTCATACACGGTATAGAGCTTCTGCTCCTCGGCCCCCGGATACATTGCCTTCACCTTTGACACCAGGGTCCTGAAAGGAGTCAGCTTCTTGATGTCCCTGGTGGCTTCTATCATTTCCTTGATGCTTGCCTCATCCTTCTGGAGGAGGCTGTGGTAAAACCTGAAGGAATTGAGCAGATCGAGGAGCATCGCCTTGTTTTTCTGCACGACAGGATCGCTTTCCTCCTTGTCCAGGAGGTCCTGGATGAAACTGAGAATGTATTCCGTGTCAAGGGCCGTTATCTCAAAATCGAGGAGAAGCTGGTTGATCTTCGCCAGGTCCATGGTCCGCAAATGTATCCGCGCGAGAAACACGGGGTTTGACGACATCATGTTAATATTCATCACCCGGTCCGAATCCGGGATCTGGAGCCTCTCCGCCAGAAAATAATTGTTCGCCAGCTCCACGTAGACGATCTCGTTCACCTTGTAGCGGTTTTTTATTATTATAACGTCGTTTGGCGTGACCGCGTCGTCCACCACCACGTAATCGGGCTGAATGCTCACGTCGATTTCGCGCACCATCTGGGCAACGTCGTGCACCAGCATCATCCGGACCGGGATCGCGTCCATTTCCTTGTCGGTCGCAAGGAAAAAGAACTTTGTCTTGAAGTCGCGCAGGTCGCGGTATGGGACCACGATCTCGCCGTTACGTATCTTGAGCAGGATATAACCGCGGTCGTATTCCCTTTTAATGTCGAAGGTCGATCCGACGAAGATAATTACCGGCACCGTATGGAGGAGGCTCCTGCACTCCTTGTCGACATAGATCGATTTCCCCTTCTTGTCAAAGGCGAGGAACTGCCACTTGTCGAAGAAAATCTTCAGGAGATATCCCTTCGGCGTTTTTTCTTCTATAAAATTCATCTGTCAGGAAATCCTCCCGGTCAGGTTGAGGAGCCATTCATGAAGGGGCGCCATGTTGCTGTAATGTTTGCAGCAGAATGAAACAAGGTCCGGCGAAAAAATCTCCTTCGGTACCGGCATCTCAATCCCCGCCCAGAGGCCGTTGTAGAGGAGATATCCGGCATTGGCATGGTCGGCGGGATACCCCCGCGGGACCCTCTTGAAAAAGGCGCCACCCAGTCCATAGGGCCCCTTTTTCAGCACCGTCTTCACCGCTTTGTCAAGCCCGGGGCCGTAGGTGCGGTGCACCACGGAATCGCGGTACTCCCTTATCATATGTTTGGGGAACATGTATATCCCCGCCCCCAGCATGAGAGTCTTCGGCTCAAGGTGAAAGTAGTAGCCAGAGCATTCCATCCGGGGCCCCCGTCCCTCCCAGAACCATATGGCGAGGTTTGTCTTGAAGGGCCGCTTGTCCCGGGAAAAGCGCACATCCCGGTAGATGCGGAATATTGATTTGTCCGTCCTCGGGTCCGCGTGTATCCCCGGCGACCGGCGGGACAGCGCCTCTCCCATGGCCAGCACGAACTCACGCGCCGGTGCCAGGACGTACTCTTCGAATTCACTGCGGTGCTGTTCAAACCACCGCTTGCTGTTGTTTTTCGCGAGGTCGCGGTAGAAGGCGAGGCACTCCCTGGGAAACCCGTTAAATTTCGGTGTCATTCGGTCTACCCCCGATTCATCCCCGGGCAAAAATGGTGCGTTTCCGGTAGCGTTCCAGCTCCCCCTTGAACATTTCAGCGATGGCGGTAATGTCCTTGAACTGTTTTACCATGAAGAGCGTCTTTACCGCCTGCTTGATCTTGGTATCGTCCTGGAGGTCGGCCATCTGTTTCTGGCTCGCCGTGAAAATTTCATCGGTATTGTGAAATGTCTCTTTGATGATATCTTCAACGTTTTTCGGCAGTTTGTTGAACGGTGTCCCGGTCCGGTAATGTATGTTTTTTATGATCAGCGCTATCAGGATCATCACCTTGCGTTTCCGGTCGGCGTCTCGGTCGCTCATCATTTTTTCAAAGGCGGTTATGATGGTCTCGTTTTTTTCCTTGATCGCGTCCATCAGCTCAAACCGTATGTCTTCGGGAAGTTTGTTGAAGGACGGCGCGTGGTGAGGGTAGAAAACCTTCAGATACTGGGGGGAGAGCATTATTTTTCCCGCAAGTGAATCGGCGGTCGACGAGCCCTGGACATAGCTCCTGAGATCATCTATATTCATGTCAAAGAGGTTGGTCGCGGATGATAGAAACGCCGGTTTCTCGATATTGCCCAGCAGGAGCTCAATGCTCCGGTTTTCATTCTTTTCACTGGCGAAAAAGTAGTTCATCAGCATGTTGACGAATTGTTCACCGGCGCTGCCCGCATGGCCGGGATCCTCAACCATTTTCAGGTACTCGTCGATAAGATTGTTAAAGCTTTCGCCCTTTTTTGCCATGCGTTAACGGCTCCTGTGCTATGCGTCACGTACCGGAAATTCCGCCCGGATTGTCCATAGTGTAATTTCTACTGCTAATTAAATCAAGTAAAATTACGCCCTCGCATGAACGTCAGCGGCAGTGGTATCAAAGCGGCCCGCATCGAAATATCGGTAGCCGATGCCCGCCACCATAGCGGCATTATCGGTGCAGAGTATCGGCGATGGGATGATGATCTCTTCTCCGTCGCGCTTTTCCTCGTCAAGAAGGGACCGGAGCCTCCCGTTGGCCGCGACACCGCCGGCCACCACAATGGTTCGAATGGCGCGGGTCCTTGCCGCTGCAAAGGCACGACGCACCAGAATCTCCAGTATACGTTCCTGGAACCCGTGCACCAGTTCTGCCCGGTCGGCCCCGGGGTTCTGCTTAACGTAATTTATCACCGCCGTTTTGATTCCGCTGTAGGAAAAGCGCATGTCCCCGGGCTCCGGCAGAATTTTCGGGAAAACCACCTTTTTTTCCGCAGCGGTGCGCGCGAGTTTTTCAATCACCGGCCCCCCGGGATACCCGAGGTCCAGGAATTTTGCCACCTTGTCATAGGCTTCCCCCACCGCGTCATCCACCGTCCGGCCTATGACCTCCATCTCGCCTATGCCCCGCACATGATAGAGAACGGTGTTGCCTCCCGAGACCAGGAGACCGATATAGGGAAATTCCAGCTCCCGGCCCTCGAGAAAGGGCGCGTACAGATGTGCTTCGAGATGATTTGTCGCGATGAGGGGAATACCCAGGGTGTATGAGATAACTTTTGCCGACTGGAGCGCAATGAGGAGGGACCCCACCAGGCCCGGCCGGTTTGTGGCAGCCACGTAGTCAAGGTCACCGAAGCCCAGACCTGACTCCCCGAGGGCTTTTTCAATCAGGATATTGATGGTTTCCAGGTGAGCCCGGGAGGCGATTTCCGGCACGACACCGTAGTACTCACGGTGGAGATCGATCTGGCTGGAGATGATGTTTGAGAGCACCACCCTGCCGTTTTCCACGACGGCCGCCGCCGTTTCATCGCAGGAACTCTCGAGTCCGAGTCCTATTGTCATGGGTATTGCTTCACTTCCCGCTGCTTATATGTTTGATGGCTTCGTTAAGCTGCAGGTCAAATTCAAGGTCATAGAGCGGTTTCTTCCTGAACCGGTAAATCCAGTCTTTCAGAATGTAATTGGCCGTTTTATCGGACAGGGTCACGCCGTTCTTGACCAGTGCCCCGCGGAAGGAAGCTTTCGTTTCTTCCGTGTAATCAGTTTCCTTCCGGACAAAATGCTCCAGGATCTTCCTGTCCCGGATGATTTTAAGGTTTTTCATTTCGCTTTCCGAAAGTTTTTCAAGGGGAACTTCATAGTCGGGCTTGATCCCTTTTTTATGTATCAGCTCTCCCGAGGGGGTGTAGTATTTGGCCACGGTAATGGCCACCCCGATATCGTCATCCAGGTTGAATGATTTCTGAACCGATCCCTTGCCGAAGGTCTTTACGCCCAGGAGCTTTCCCCGGCCGTTGTCTCTGATTGCGCCGGAAAGTATTTCCGACGCCGATGCGGAGCCGTTGTTGACCAGCATGATGAGGCCCCCCCGGTAAATCGGCTCGCTCTGCGACTTGAACATCTGGACGCGGCCGCTTCCCTCTTTACCCCTCGTCGACACGATGGTTTTGCCGCGCTCCAGCAGAAGCTCTGATATTTCTATTGACGAGTTCAGGAGCCCGCCGGGGTTGTTCCGCACGTCGATGACGATTTTCTTTATCCCCTTGGCGTTGAAAAACTTGAGTGCCCTGGTCACGTCCCTGGTCGTCTCGGACCCGAAATTCTTTATCTTCAGATAACCGATATTCATATCTTTTATGATGTCATAATCGACGCTGGTTATCTTCACCGGGGCGCGTTCCAGCTCGAAATTCATGGGTTCATCGAAACCCTCGCGCTTGACCTGCAGCTTGACGGTGCTTTTCGGAAGGCCCCGTATCAGCTTCACGATCTTCTCAAGCTTCATCCCCTTGACTGCCTTGCCGTCGATGGTCGTAATGACATCGCCGGAAAGGATGCCCGCCTTCATGGCCGGGGAATCATCGATGGGGGTCACCACGACGACCTGGCCGTCCTGTATGGTTATTTCTATGCCGACCCCCTGGAATTTCCCGGTGGTCATCTCCTTCAGTTCTTCAAAAGATTTCTCGTCAAGAAAGCGGGAGAAGGGATCGTTCAGCGAATTAATCATGCCCCGAATGGCGCCGTAGAACATGTCCTTCGGCGAGGCCTCATCGACATATTCGGTCAGTATGAGCTGATACACCCGGTGAAAATAATCAAGATACTTGTGGGCCGGTTCCGTTGCCGACGACAGAAAGGATACGTTTATGCCGATGAAAAGCCCGGTTAAAAAGGCCAGTACCAGCAGGTGGAAGCGCCGCTCTTTTATTTTTTTAAACATCTTGCACTCCGGTTGAATGGGTAATAGGAAAGAAATATATAGGCAGTATGTTTTCTGTAAAGTAAAAAAGTTATATAAAAAAAGACCCCGCCGATTCAGCGGGGTCTTCGCCGGTTTTATTTCCCCTTCAGGACATACACCCCGTCCCAGCCCCGGGAAGGCGGATTTTTTGCGTAAGTGTCGCATCGCTCCACGTACACCCGGGAAGGACCGTCGTCATCTACCACTTTCAGGGCCTGCTTGAACAGGAGCTTTGCCTGCTTCCAGTCCCGGTTGAGAAAGAACTCCCTGCCCTGGTTGTATTTCTCAAGCATTTCATAGATCCTGTCAGGGAGTGTTCCCTTCTTGCCCAGGAGTTCATATATGGGTACCGCCTGGCTTTTACCCACGACCCGTATGACATCGAGCTGGCGCGCATCCACGATGTCCTTCACTCCGTCATAGGTGGTCCCGCTTATCATGACGCTGGTTTCATAGAACTTGTTGGCCCCCTCAAGGCGCGACGCAAGGTTGACGGCGTCACCCATGGCGGTGTAATCCATCCTGGTCCGGGACCCCATGTTCCCCACCGTGGCCTTCCCTGAATGAATGCCCATGCGGGCGTAAATAGGCTCAAGGCCGGCGTTTCTCCACTTCTCCTGCAGCTCCCGGAGCCGCTTTTTCATATCTATGGCCGCCAGGCACGCCTTGGCTGCGTGGTCAGGCATGACGGTCGGCGCCCCGTAGAAGGCCATGATAGAATCGCCGATATATTTGTCCACGGTGCCGTTGTATTTCAGGATAATATCGGTCATCTCGGTGAGGTATTCGTTCAGGCGCACGACCAGCTCCTTCGGCGTCAGCTTTTCGGATATGGTGGAGAAGGCCTTGATGTCCGAGAAGTATATGGTGATCTCCCGGTCCTCGCCGCCCAGCTCAAGGGAGTCCGGGTCCTTGATGATCTCGTCGATAACGGTCGGCGAGAGATAGTAGGAGAAGGCGCCCTTGATGAAGCGCTTCTGGCTTTCCTCCTTCATGAACTTGATCGCCACGATCGCCAGGGCCGGGAGGAACATGGACAGGATGATGCCCAGCTGCTGAAACCACAGATTGGCCAGGACGAAGAACAGCATCACCACCAGGTTCAGCACGATAAAGGTCCCCAGCATCGTGACCAGGGATTTTTTCGCGTCCAGGCGCTGAATGATGAATCCCATGGCCACGGCAAGGGCGAGCATGATAGCCAGGTTGACCGGCCAGTTCACCCGCTTGATGAACTGTTTCTGGATTATGGTGTTTATCGTGTTGTGATACGTGCCGACCCGCGCGTACACGTTATGGAGCGGAATGGAACCGATGTCCTGCGTCCCCGCGGCCACCAGGCCTGACAGGGCTATGGTATCGGACAAATTTTCTACCAGCAGGCCAAGGTTCATGGCCTTTTGCAGAAACTCCATCTGTTTCAATTCTTCCTTCCTATTGCTGCCCGCTCCTTTTTTTATCTCACTCTTAAGCTTTTTGATTTCTTCATCATAATTGCCCAGGTATTCAAGCTTGGCCCTGTTCATTTCATGCTTGATATCGGTTATCTCTTTCCATCTCTTCATTTTAACCGCCGAGCTTCCCGGCGCGGCGAGTTCGGCACGGGCCTTCTCAAGCCGGTTGTTCAGTTCCCCCAGGAGGCCGTTTTTTTTCAAAGCCTCCAGTTGTTTCTTCAACTCCGCGATGCTGGCAGCCATGTTTTTTTTCGTCGCATCATCGCCCTCTTTGTATTGCTCAGTGAAACCTTCCAGCTGTTCAGTCAGTCCATTTATCTTTTCAGCCTTGATCTGGTCTTCCTCTTCATAAATCTTTTTTACCATGTCGGCATACTTGGGGTATTCAAGCACCGCGTAGAATGGAATGTGCAGGAAGGTGTTTTCAAAGCGGCCGCCCTTGTTCTGTCCCGAGCCGGCCCAGGTCACGTACATCATCCCCTTGGAATCAATCGGGATCGACAGGTCTTCGGTCTCCAGGGTTACGGGGTTTATCGCTTTTTTAAGCACTATGTTCCTCCCGGGCGTCACCTTCACGCTGTTCAGCGGCACCCGGCACACGTCCATGAGCATGATCATGGCAAGGTTGAAATAGAGCCTCCCCTGGAATACCTTGACCAGCTGCACTTTGCGCACCGTGCCGTCAATGTCGGTATAGCGGTTCACAAAGCCGAAGCCGCGCCCCGTGTTCATGAATTCCGGGATGGGGTAGGAAATGCTTTTCGTTTCCGGGTCATCCAGGCTTTTCAGCCTTTCTGTTTCGTGAGGGGTTAGCTTCACCGAAGAGCGCTCGAGGAATCTCTTCTGGGCCTTTTTGAAAGAATCTTTCTTCTGCCTCTCAAGAACATCGTAATTGGCCGGCTCATCGGTGAAGGTGTAGGAGAGGATGGCGTGGTCATACGCGGCTATGCTGTCTGCAAAGACCTTGTCTTTATTCCAGCCCGCAGATTCAAGGTCGGCCAGGGACAACCGGTTTCCCTTCCCTATCTTTTTCATCAGTGTTTCGTAATCCTTGTCATCAAGGGTCTTCGGCGTCGCGTCGAGGAACATCATGTCAAAGCTGACCTGCGAAACGCCAAGGTCTTTCATGGTGTTGAGTCCATCTGCGTAAAGGTTTCTCGGCCAGGGATACTGGCCGACGATGGTCAGGCTGTTCTCATCGATATCGAGAAAGGCCAGGCGCTCCCATTCCTTGATTGAGGGGCGCAGTTTGAACCTGAGGTCATAGAGGTTGAGCTCAAAGCGCTCGTACACGACAGTGAAGCAGAAGAGTACCACCAGGAGGTAAAAGACCAGGGCCACGGCAATGCCCGAAAATTTGTTCTCCTCGATGAATTTGTTCGCGATTTCAAGATATCTCTTTATCATGGCCGCACCTCACAAGTATGCAAAAGCCTGCCGGAGTATGCGCAGGCTTCACAATGTCTAACGGAACAGACAGTAACATGCTAGAAACTGATGTTGAACCCGGCCATGATAAAATGCCGGTATGACGTACTTGAGAAGCTCATCCTGTTGTACAGGTAATCATAATAATATCCGAAGGCCTTGCCGGGAATAA
>Ga0208939_1001414_pt1 | contig 18085 bp, 12 predicted proteins | sample AD_STIC12_MetaG_FD_184437 | JGI IMG/M metagenome (GOLD analysis project Ga0208939, IMG submission 184437) | Active sludge microbial communities of municipal wastewater-treating anaerobic digesters from USA - AD_STIC12_MetaG (SPAdes) (version 2) | ecosystem: Engineered > Bioreactor > Anaerobic >...
GTTGTGCGCAAGGAGGCATTCGGCGATACCGCGGGCGCCCGGCAAGCCTGGGAAAGAGTTCTTGCGATTGATGGTTCCGGTCCCGAAGCGGCGCGGGTGCGTTCATGGCTCGGTTCAACCGGAGGTAAGTGAGAAACGATCGGCAGGTCACCTCGCCCCGAACCGAGGTGACAGCGGGGGGCCTTTGTGCGATATTTTGATTGATTGTCGCTTTGCCTGAAACACGGACTCCATGGAGTTCAGCCTCATGTCTACTGTACACGCGCGGCGCTAGGCCGCGTCCCGCCTATTTTCTTTGACCTTCTGTCTGTCCCGGACATACAGTCCCGATCGAAAGGCATATTCATGCAGGGCAATACTGAGTTGGCAGCTCGTTACGACCACAGGGAAGTCGAATCCCGCTGGTACGACTTCTGGGAACAAAAGAACGCCTTCCACGCGCAAGACGTCTCCGAAAAGGAACCCTTCTGCATTGTCATTCCGCCGCCGAATGTTACCGGCAGTCTTCATATGGGGCACGCGCTCACCGTGACCATTGAGGACATCATGATCCGGTGGCATCGAATGCTCGGACACAATACACTGTGGATGCCGGGAACTGATCACGCCGGCATCGCAACGCAGATGGTGGTGGAACGGGAGCTCAAGAAGACTGAACACAAAACCCGGCACGACATAGGGCGCGAGGAGTTCATCAAACGTGTGTGGCAATGGAAGGAGCAGTACGGAAACCGCATAAGCCTCCAGCTTCGCGCACTCGGTTCCTCGCTGGACTGGCAACGCGAACGCTTCACCATGGACGCTCAACTCTCCCGCGCGGTGAGAGAAGTGTTCGTCCGCTTGTACGAGGAAGGTCTTGTCTACCGCGCCCATCGACTGATCAACTGGTGCCCGCGATGCCAGACCGCGCTCAGCGACCTTGAGGTCGAACATGACGAGGGACATGTCGGGAGTCTCTGGCATATCGCCTATCCGGTCACGGGCGAACCGGGTCGCGAAGTAGTGGTAGCCACCACGCGGCCAGAAACCATGCTCGCAGACACTGCGGTCGCCGTTCATCCTGAGGACGAGCGGTACACAGATCTTGTCGGCAAGACCGTGACGTTGCCTCTTGTCGGCAGACAGATACCCGTGGTTGCCGACGACATTCTCGTCGACAGGGAGTTCGGTTCAGGGGTGGTGAAGGTCACGCCAGGGCATGATTTCAACGATTTCGAGACGGGACTACGCCACAAACTGCCCATGATAAGCATGCTTGACTCCTGGGCGAGAACAACCGACGTGTGCGGGAAATACGCAGGAGTGGACAGGTTCGAAGCCAGAAAAATGGTGCTCGCAGACCTCGAAGCGGAGGGCCTCCTGAGAAAAACGGAGCGCCATTCGCTTTCCATCGGAAAGTGCCAGCGCTGCGAAACCATCGTCGAGCCGATGCTGAGCGACCAGTGGTTCGTCCGGACGAAACCACTTGCAGAACCGGCCGTTGCGGCGGTTGAAGACGGCCGCGTTCGCATAATTCCGGAATCACACACGAAGACGTATTTCCACTGGATGCGGAACATTCAGGATTGGTGTATCAGCCGCCAGCTGTGGTGGGGGCACCAGATTCCCGCGTGGTACTGCCGGGACTGCGGTCACGTGAATGTCAGCCGTGAGGACGTGACTGCGTGCGCCGCGTGCGGCAGCGGCGAGGTGGTTCGGGATGAGGACGTTCTCGACACGTGGTTCAGTTCCGCGCTGTGGCCATTCTCTACCCTCGGTTGGCCTGACGACACGCCGGCGTTGAAAACGTTCTACCCCACCAACGTCATGGAAACAGGGTACGACATCCTCTTCTTCTGGGTCGCCAGGATGATGATGATGGGGATGAAGTTCATGGGCGAGCCACCGTTCAGAACGGTGTACCTGCACGGAATGGTTCTGGACAAGCACGGCCAGAAAATGAGCAAGGTCAAAGGGAACGTGGTGGACCCGCTCGATGTGACGCAGGAAGTGGGCGCAGACAGCCTGAGGTTCTACCTTGCGGTGATGTCGGGGCAGGAACGAAGCCTGCGTTTCGATATGGAACGAGTCGTTGGGTACAGGAATTTCATCAACAAAGTGTGGAACGCTGCCCGGTTCGCGCTGAATCACATCAGCGAGCTTCCTTCCGAGCCTTTTTCCCCGGGAACGCTCGCCCTTTCTCTTGCGGATAGATGGATCCTCAGCAGACTCGCGAAAACCGTTTCGCGCGTTTCCGGCGCCCTTGAAGAGTTTCGATTCGATATAGCTGCCGACACGCTGTACCACTTCTTCTGGCACGAGTTCTGTGACTGGTATATCGAGATGGTCAAGGCGCCGCTTGCCGACGACACACACACGGAAAGAAAACATGCAACAATGCGAGTACTTGCGCACGCGCTTGACGTAAGCCTGCGCCTGCTCCACCCATTCATGCCTTATGTCACCGAGGAACTCTGGCAGAAACTACCCGTGCCACGGCATAGTGTATCGATGAACGGAGCGACAGACACGATCGTGCTGGCGTCCTTTCCCGTGCCGGATACCGAAGCGCGGGACGAACAGGCGGAACGGGAAATGGCCGCGATACAGGAAACCGTAACTGCGATCCGGACGATAAGAAGCGAAACGCGTGTCCCACCGGCCGCGAAGATAGCAGTAGTCGTCCGCGCGGATGGTTTCGTACGCATTGTGTTGGAGCGACACGCCTCTTATGTGACGGACCTTGCACGTGTGGAATCACTCACCGTTTCGGGCGATGCTTCACGCCCAAAGGCGTCCGCCACGGCCGTTGTTCAGGGAGCAGCCATATATGTTCCGCTGGAGGGTCTTGTCGACTTTGAGCAGGAGAAACAACAACTGGCAAAAGAAATTACACGAATCGAATCGTACGTGGCGGCGACGCGAAAGAAACTGGAAAACGAAAGCTTTGTGAGCCGGGCGCCAGCGGAGATCGTTCAAACCGAACGCGAGAAAATTGCGGCGGCGGAGGCATCACTTGAACGATTGCGGGATACCCTCGTATCGATCGCGTGAACTGCGCCCGCGCACGTGTAAATTTGGCGCTGAAACCAGGACTCAGCGAAAATCCCCAACAGAGGGCGACGGAAAATGCCGAATGAAACCGCACCCCGTTACGCGGACCCGCTCGTTACGCGGTACGCCAGTCCGGAGATGGCCAGTATCTTCGCCGACCTCACACGGTTCAAACAATGGCGCCGCCTGTGGATCGCACTCGCCGAAGCGGAGAGAGAGCTGGGGCTCCCGATCAGCGAAGAACAGCTCGCTGAAATGAGGGCTCACGCCGAAGACATAGATATCGCGCGCGCGGACGAACTGGAACGCAAACTTCGTCACGACGTCATGGCCCACGTGCACACATTCGGCGAGCAATGCCCGGGTGCCCGACCAATCATTCACCTGGGAGCCACAAGTTGTTATGTCACAGACAATAGCGAGCTCTGGCAGATTCGTGAAGGATTGAAACTTCTCCGGGCTCGGATCGTCGGGCTCATCGCGAACGTCGCAGATTTCGCACGTACGTGGAGAGCTCAGCCCGCGCTTGGGTACACCCATTTCCAACCGGCTCAGCTCACCACGGTCGGGAAAAGGGCGACGCTGTGGCTGCATGATTTCGTGGAGGATCTCCTCGAAATCGAATATCGACTCGACAGGCTCGCGTTTCGCGGGTTGAAGGGAACAACCGGCACGCAGGCAAGTTTCCTCGAACTGTTCGACGGAGACCACGCACGGGTGAGGGAACTGGAAGCCCGTGTGGCAAAGAAGATGGGTTTTGAACGCGTGGCACCCGTCACCGGGCAGACGTATTCCCGCAAGCAGGATTGGCAGGTCCTGCAGGCGCTTTCCGGCGTTGCCCAGAGCGTCCACAAGTTCGCCAATGATATACGCCTGCTCCAGCACCTCAAGGAGATCGAAGAGCCATTCGGGTCTTCGCAGATAGGTTCGTCCGCCATGGCCTACAAGAGGAACCCGATGCGCAGCGAGCGGGCAACCGGCCTCGCCCGCTGGGTTGTCAACGTTGTCCAGAATGCGTCAATGACCGCGTCGGAGCAATGGTTCGAGCGCACGCTTGATGACTCAGCAAATCGTCGGTTGGCGATACCTCATGCCTTCTTGGGTGCCGATGCCCTGCTCATACTCACGACAAACATCGCGAAGGGTCTTGTCGTCTACCCGGCGATGATCGAACAGCACATCCGCCAGGAACTGCCCTTCATGGCCACGGAGAACCTCCTTATGGCGGCCGTTCGGGCGGGAGGCGACAGGCAGCTGCTTCACGAGACAATACGTGTTCATTCGCAGGCTGCGGGAGACACGGTGAAGGCCGGTGGCAGGAATGATCTTCTGGAACGCCTCGCAGGCGACCCGGGCTTCCCCCTGGAAACCGCAGAGATCGCGCGGGAACTGGAGCCCATGCGTTTTGTCGGGCGCGCACCCGAACAGGTAGATGAGTATCTGAACGAGGTGGTGGCGCCAATCCTTGCGGCACGCGCGAGCCTGAAGCCCCCGGAAACCGAGGTCAAGGTGTGAGCGGAGAACTCTTCTCCAATCCTCGCGAAGACGCGACTCGGATCGTGCTGGCGGCGATATCAGCGGCGAACCCGAAAGAGGGCGTGAAACGCTCGTGCCGGATTACCGGGAACGACGTTGCCGTCGGTACCTGGCACCGGCGCGCGGAGGACATTGGCCGGATCCTTGTCGTCGGTGCGGGCAAGGCTTCTGCACACATGGCGACAGCATTGGAGCAGGTGCTTGGAGACCGGATCACCAGCGGGATCGTGATCACAAAATACGGTCACGGAGTACCGCTCAGTCGCATCAGAGTCGCTGAAGCGGGACATCCTGTCCCTGACGAGCAGGGGGTGGAAGCAACGCTGGAGTTGATGCGACACGTCGAAGGCAGCACACCGGATGACGTAATATTCGTCCTCTTGTCCGGGGGTGCGTCATCCCTCCTGGTAGCTCCGGCGCAGGGGATTACCCTCGCGGACAAGAAAACGACAACCGCGGTGTTACTCTCGTGTGGAGCAACCATCCAGGAACTCAATTGTGTCCGCAAGCATCTCTCTCGTGTCAAAGGAGGGCAACTCCTCCGCGCGTGTGGAAGCGCTCAGGTGGTTTCGCTGATTCTTTCCGACGTGATCGGTGATCCGCTCGACGTGATCGCGTCCGGTCCAACCGTTCCGGACCCCACGACGTTCCGCGACGCGCTTGGTATTGTTGACCGACTTGGCATTCGGGGGTCGCTGCCTCCCCGCGTTGTCTCGCACCTCGAAGCCGGCGCCCGGGGCGAGCACCCGGAGACGCCCAAACCGGACGAGGGGTCCTTTTCGACCAGCCATACTGTGCTGGTAGGGACGAACAGCATCGCGCTCAAGGGTGCGGCGTGCGAAGCGGAAAGACGAGGATACAGGTCACACATCCTCACCTCATCGTTGCGTGGCGAGGCGAGTGAGGCTGCAAAGGTGGTGTGCGCCCTGGCAGAAGGGGTTCCTGCGCGCGGGGGACCAACCGCCCTCATTCTGGGAGGGGAAACTACGGTAACGCTCTCCCCGGATGCCGGGAAAGGCGGGAGAAATCAGGAGTTTGCCCTTTCTGCCGCTCGCGAAATCCGCGGACGAACCGATATCACCCTCGCCTCTGTCGGGACCGATGGCACGGACGGTCCGACCGATGCGGCCGGAGGGCTTGTGGACGGCGCGACATGGGAACGGGCGATTCGTTGCGGGTTCTCACCGGATGTTGCGTTGCAGCGGCACGACGCGTACCCCCTGCTGCGCGCAACGGGTGACCTCGTGATGACCGGTCCTACCGGAACGAACGTCATGGATGTGATTGTTGTCCTGGTTGTTCCCGACAAAAAACCTGCCGGCCAATCATCTGACCCCCGCACGAATAACACCGTCTCTGCAAATCAGCGGTGTTTCTAGTTTATCCGTACATCATTGTGCAAGAATGCGTTCCAGCTCAGGCCGTACAATAATCGCGGCGCGGTATCCTCCGAAGGTATCGCGCCGCGTTTGCTTATCTATCATGAAGGGAACCGACCAGAGCCCGGACGGTTCCTCGGTTTTTCCGGGTGGGCACCGAAGTGCCCGACCGCTTTATTCGTGCTTGATCTCGATCGTTTTCGGAAGCACTTCGGCCGTTTTCGGCACCGTGAGCTTCAGCAGACCGTTCCTGAACACCGCTTCGATCTTTTCAGCGTCTACGCCGTCGGGAAGCTCAAAGGTGCGAGAGAAGCTTCCGTACCTGCGCTCCAACCGATACACCCCGCGGCCTTCGTCCTTGTGCTCCGCTTTCGTTTCACCCGAGATAGAAAGCACGCCGTTCTCAACGGAAACCTTCACCGCGTCCTTTTCAATTCCAGGGAGCTCCACCGAGATTTCCCAGGCGTTGTCGGTTTCCACTACGTCCGCACGCGGATACCACTCAGCGTTCAGCGGAGCATCAAACGGCCAATCACTCGGCCAGCGCGCAAGTTCATCAGTAGGACGCCCGAACACCGGACGGGCGAAACCGGGAAAATATCTGACGAGTGTCATGGCAATGCCCTCCTTTTTCTTCCACATCTGCGTTGTGCGTTCGTTCTCGCTTCCGCAGGAGGTGTTTTGCAACTGACGTGCCAGTCCCTGCTTTGAGATCTCCAGAATCCATACAAGATATGGAAAAACAGTACCTTATGATTTTCCGCAAGACCGAGCCTGTCAGTGCGCGGTGCGGTCGTAAGGGAGACGCACCGCGATCGTATGCCAGAACGACACCACTCAGTTCCAGAATGGCACGAAGAATGTCATTATGGCATCTTCACACGCACCTGCGATGTCGTGTGATCATTCGCCCCCAAGAGTCACCGGTGGGACGAATGTGTGGCGCGGAAGGAATACAGACGCGCGTTTTTCAGGTGGAACCGCAGTTTTACGGTCCTCCCGGAGATTTCTGACAGGGATCGCCGATTCCTGAACGCGACTTCCGCTTCCACGCAGTCGACCGAGACGGGGATACAATCCTGAGCGGAGTACCCGTATAAGGTTTCTCCCTTTTCGTCAAGAATCTCCACCCGAACCTCTCCGTAATCAGAGACCACATTCAGAGAGAGGACGTCGCCGCCCAGAATCATCGGGCGCGTCGTGAGGTAACCGCCATCATAGCTCGCCGCAATCGACGCAAAACCGTCCAATCGAAGGGTCGCCAACCCGATTGACATGGTTCGACGGTCCTGATCGGGATCGATGCGAGGCTCAAACTCGCCTTTCACCTTGTTATGCCGCCTCGCCGTTCCCCGGTAGTATATGAACAGGCGGTCGCCAACCACGATTGGCGGAGCCCCGGTGAGCAGAATCTGGAATCTATCCCATTCCCCGACGTCGCCGATCGGGATCACAGGGTCCGCGAACGGACGCATCCAGGTCTCGCCGTCACGGCTGGTAAGAAGCTGGAGCGTCTGAGTCTGATGGTACGCGTTGCGGTCAAAGTGAGTCAGAAAACCGAGATACTGGTTGCCGTATACGAATCCGACGTTGTTGTAAAGGGTTTCCTCCTCGTTCAGAGACTGCAAAAAAGGACGGGGGGCCGTCCATCGAACGAAATCCTCACTGATACTGAGCGAGCGTGATATGCCGGTTCGCAGAAAGGCGACGTAGCGATTCCTCAGTGTGTCGATCATGAGACCCTGCGCGTCTCCAACCGGTCCCAGATCGTCCGACCCCGGTCGGGGGTGAAAATGGAACACCGGTTCAGGAGTGTGTACCCATGTGAGCCCGTCCGGAGAAGTCGCCGTGTAAATCCCGCTGAGCGGGCCATCCCAGTCATAACTCGACCATCCCAGCGCCTTGTACCGTCGGGCCGGGTTGGCATCCAGCGGATCCTTGAGCATGGATTCCCAGTGGTCCTGCCCATCGTGGTACGTTGCCGGGATCACGATGTTGTTCTCCGTCGAGCCGAGAGCTTCGTGAAGGCCCAGAGCGGGCTTGTTCCAATGGATGCCATCATCCGAAATGGCATAACACTGAACGTGGTTGGAACCGGGCTCATAGAAACCGGCCATGTACCACGCCTTGAAGACCTTTTCCTCCGCGTCGTAAATGATTGACGCAGTCATCCCCGGATGTTTCTCCCACGGCGCGTCCTGTTTCAGAACGGGGTGGCGGCCATATTTGCTTGCCGTGTGGAAGTTCCGCGTAATGTTGCAGCGTTCCTCAACTTCGTTCAAATCGACAAAAAGGTGCGGTTCTGAGGTCAAAGTGGCAGGCATGTCAAAACCCCCGCTGCGGGTGGAATTTTGTTGCTGGATATGAACAACGCGGAATCTCTCTCACAAACCAAGCTGGCGCCACGTCGCGCGGTTGGATTCGCCGGCATTGGGGAGGTACTTTTTCTTGACAACGGACAAATCCCGGCACGACTCAAAGGAGACGAAGATGTACGTCGGTTTGCTCACCGCACCCTTCGGGAAAGAACCCATTGACAAAGTGATCGCATTTGCGGCGGAAAACGGTTTCGCCGGTCTTGAGATAACGGCTGGCCCGGGTGCCCATATTGACACCACCCGTTTCAACGACAACGAAGCAGAACGCGTCAAAGAACTGATCGCGAAATCAAACCTGAAGATCTCCAGCCTCGCGTACTACGCGAATATATGCGATGGGCGGGCGGAAACGTCCGAGCATTACCTCAGGGTGATTGATGCCGCGGCGATGCTGGGTACGGACGTCGTGTGCGGCATGGCCGGGATGCCGGTGCAGGGAAAATCCAAGGAAGACACGATCAAGGAGATCGTGCCGAAGGTGTACCGACCGATTCTTGACCACGCGGCTGAAAAAGGCATCAAAATCGCGATGGAAAACTGGTACGCAACCAACATCCAGCACCTCGGGCTCTGGGACCTCATCTTCGACGTTGTGCCGGACAAACATTTCGGGTTGAATTTTGACCCGTCCCATCTCATGTGGCAGGGGATAGACTATCTGGGAGCAGTGGATCGCTACCGGGATCGCATCTTCCATACCCACGCGAAGGATACAGAGGTCAAACAGCACGTGCTGAGACATGTCGGTTATCTTGCAGGAGGGTGGTGGCGGTATGTCATCCCCGGATTCGGCGAGATCGACTGGGGCGTCTACATCGAACGGCTGTACGCAATCGGTTACAAAGGCGTTCTTTCCATAGAACATGAGGACGGGGCTCAAGGGCGCGAAGAAGGCTTCATCAGGGGTCTTCGCCACCTCAAACAATGGGTCTGAGCCGGCAATCGTGATGTTTCGGAGAGGAGCACCAGGATGCTCCTCTCCTTGTTTTGTGACGCCAACTCTTCCTCATCAGTGAGGGGGCATATATGCGTATCGCTGTCGTTGGAACAATCGTGTACGACGAAATTGTCACACACCGTGGCGATCGGAAGCAATCGTTCGGCGGAATCACGTACAACATCGCGGCGCTGGAATCTATCATCGATGAGGACACCCGGCTGGTTCCGATAGCTCAGGTGGGGTACGATCGCTACGAAGACGTGGTTCGCCTTTACTCGTCCTACCGGGGCGTAGTGATGGACGGCCTGCGCCGCATGCCCGACCGGAAAAATGCTCACGTGCAGCTGATCTACAGGAGCGTCACCGAGCGAACGGAGAGCATGCAGAACGTACCCCTTCCGCTGGCGCCGGAACAGATCGAACTTGCCGCAAGCTGCGACGCAGTTCTGGTCAATTTCATTACTGGGAGAGAGCTCGAAGTCCAGTCTTTCCAACGGCTTGGGGCCCAGGCAAAATATCTGCATCTGGACATCCACAACAAGATAGCCGACTGGACGCCGGAAGGGCGACGGGTATTCGTCGGTCTTCCGGAATGGAGGGACTACGTTTCCCGCGCGACAACTGTCCAGATGAACGAGTTCGAGATCGAGCAGCTACTCGGTCGGCCCGTGAGAGGCACCAACGAGTACCTTACCGCTGCCGCCGAGGTCCTGAACGCAGGTCCGCAGGGGGTCATGATTACGCTCGGGCCGCTGGGTTCGGTCGTCGCGTACCGATCGGGTGATGCCGTGTACGGCACCGCGTGGCCCGCTGCAAACCTCGGCGAAGTGCTGGACACGACAGGATGTGGCGATTCATTTTCCGCGGGGTTCGTGTGGTCCTACCTCCACAGGAACGATGTGCTCTGGGCCAACGCGGCCGCCAACATCGTGGGCGACGTGAACTGCATCACCCCGGGAATCGGCAATCTGACGAAGGCGCGCGAGATGGATGCGCTTGTACCGGAAGCGTTCGGAGAACTTGCGAAGAAGCTTGCTGCAGGCTGGAAGGGCGAACGCCTGGTCTGACAGGCGTCGGGCCACATCGGATCGGCATTTGGCATAAGAGAGGACGCGGTACGCCGCGCCCTCTCTTTTCTTCTCTTCAGTTTCCTCTGGGACGATCTTACCGGCCCTCACCGGCCGTCCACAGCTCGCGGATGGCGTACGCCGCCGCTTTCGGCTTTCGCTCGATGTCGAAGAGCCCGTATGCGCAACGGTACTCGTAAGCCCAGAGAAAACGCCGATGGAGGTCGTAGTCGGCAAACACCCAGATGAACCCGCCGATGATGTCGGGTTGCTCCATGAAGCCCTTCCAGAGCGCGGTCAGTTTCGCCGTCTGATAGTTCTCCCCCGGTGGGTAGTCCTGCGCGAGCCCGCGCACCGTCCACTCGCCAAATTCAGCCGCGAGGATCGGCTTGCCGGGAATCTCCTCCCGCAGTTTCTGCATCTTGGCTTTCATCAGTTCGACGATTTTCGGTGCACCTGATACGTGGGGCACCGGGTTACCGACGTACACATTCACGGCGCTGATATCTGTCTCGCAGAGGACGGCGTCACCCGGCCATTCATTACTCGCTTCTACTACCGGGCGCGTGGGATCAAGCTTTTTGGCCAGCGCGACAAGCTCCTTGTTTCCCTCGATGGTCTGATTGGCCAGAGCAACCACCTCTGCGTCGTCGGACTTTGCTTTCACAAGGTTTTCGTTGCTGACACTCCACATGAATACACTCGCGTGGTTCTTCAGCGCACGGATTATCTCGGTAAGCTGCCGTTTCGCAGCGTCGAGGGCGTCCGCATTGTCCGTCTCAACGAGAGGTCGTCCCCATTGCCACAGGGGGTTTTCCACCATGCACACGATCCCACGTTCGTCACATAGCTCGTACAGCCTCCGATGGTTGGGGTAATGCTGTCGAATCGCGTTCCCCCCGAGCCACTTGATGAGGTCCACATCCTCAGAGATCTGCGCTTCCGTATGCGTAGGCGTGTGAATGGTTCCGCCGGCGTACTGCTCGTGACGGTTTACGCCCTTGACGAGAAACGGCTCGCCGTTCAGGAGCAGACGCGTTCCGTCAATCCTGAACGTGCGCAAACCGATCCGGTGACTCCATTCATCTGTTGTGCGGCCGTCGTGCACGAGCTTCACGCGAATCGCGTAGAGGTTCGGTTCGGTGGGAGACCACAGCAACGCTCCGTCCAGACCGAATGTGAACGCGGCCTTCGCGATTCCCCCGGCGAGAGTTACTGTCTGGGTCCTCCGTTCGGGAGAGAGGGCAACGGAATTTCCGGCCGGGTCGTCGAGTTCGATCTCGATCCGACGGGTGGTCATTTCGCACGCCTCGCACGCAACTTCGACTGTCACCCCCATGTCGACATGGGAGCCGTTGACATCCGTAACGACGGTGACGTCATCAATGTAGGTTGTGTCGGTTACTCGGAGGGAAACATCCCGGTAAAGGCCCCCGTGGTTCCACCAGCCGAACTGGCCGCCCGGTGAGCGAAACGGTTTCGGTATGTTGTCACATATGACCGCGATGAGATTGCGTTCTCCGAATTTGAGGAAACGGTGGACCGGAATACTGAACGGGTTGTACCCGCCCTCGTGTTCTCCCGCCAATTCGCCGTTTACGTACAGCGCCACTCGGTAATTCGCTCCTTCGGATACGAACTCCACGCGTTTGTTTTGCCACGCGCGGGGGATGTGAACAGTGCGACGATACCAACCGTGTCCTTCGTAACTCCAAAGGTCGCGGATCGCGGCGTTCCAGCTGTTCGGCACGGTGATATCCAGCCACCGGCTGTCGTCGTAATCCGGCTTGATCCATCCCCTCGCCGCACCTGCGGTAACCGGCGTAAGATCGGGATTCTTCGGGTCAAAATCAGAGTCGAGCCACCGCTGGTCTGCACTGATTGCGTCAAACGCGGGGCAGAACTTCCACAGACCATTCAACGAGACGTGCGGGCGCATCAATTCCCTTCCCCGGTCCACATCCTGCGGACCGCGTATGCGGCTTCTTTGGGCCTGCGGTGGTAATCGAACAATCCGTACGCGCAGCGGTACTCGTACACCCAGAGAAACCGTCGGTGGACATCGTAATCAGCGAAGCACCAGATGAACCCTCCGATGAAGTTCTCCTGTTCCCTCATCGTCTCCCAGAACAGCCGGATTTTCTCGGCTTGGAAGACTTCTCCCGGGAAGTAATCCGTTCTGACTCCCCGGACACACCAGCTTCCCCATTCCCCGGCAAGGATGGGCTTATCAGGATGATCCTTCCGCAGTGCTTCGAATTTCTCCCTAATCCGTTCTGCCACAACGGGAAGACCGCTTACATGCGGAGCGGAACCGACGTACACGTTGACGCACGGGAGGTCAGTATGCTCATGAACCGGGTCGCCAGGCCAGCAGTTGCTCACCTCGACCACCGGGCGCGTTGGATCCAGCTCATGCGCAAGCTTCACGAGTTCGATGTTCCCGTCCGCAGTCATTCTGGCCAGCGAAACGGCCTGCGGGTCATTCGAGCGCGGAACGACGAGGCATTCATTGCTCACGCTCCACATGAACACGCTCGCGTGGTTCTTCCTTGCTTTGATCAACTCGCGCAACTGCCCTTTCGCATCCGCAAGCGCATCGGGGTTGTCCGTTTGAACAAGGGGCCTTCCCCATTGATAGAACGGCAGTTCGACAAGCTGGAGAACTCCTCGTTCGTCAGAAAGTTCGTACCGACGCCGGTGCGCGGGAACGTGGGAACGGAATGCGTTCCCACCAATCCATTTCAGGAGATCCAGGTCCTGTCCCAGTGCCGCGTCGTTGTGGGAGTGGTGTGCCACCGGGTAATCCTCGTAGGTGTTTACGCCCTTCACCAGCAGCGGCTTACCGTTCAGCAGCAACCGCGGACCATCCACTCTGAACTCGCGGAGCCCTATCCGGTGAGACCACCAGTCCCGCGGTTCTCCAGATTCGGTATCCACGAGGGTGAGGTCCAGCTGGTAGAGATAGGGAGTCTCCGGGCTCCACAAACGCGCGGAAGGGACGCTGAAGCGAAACCGCGCCCGGCCTTCCTCCGGCGGTGCGTCGTATACAACGCGGGAGACGCTCGCGGTAACCGGGACGGAATCGCCCGCCGGGTCTCTCAAGCGAAGGGCAACGCTGCGCTGAGGAAAAATCGGTTCGTCGGAACGCACCTCAACATCGACCGCCATCTCCACATCATCTGGCGTGACCCTGGTTACCACCGTAACGTCCTCGATATAGGTAGGGTCAGTCAGTCGGAGGCACACATCCCGATACAGCCCGCCTTCGTTCCACCAGTCGAACTGCCCGCCAGGGCAGCGATTCGACTTGGGAACATTGTCGCATTCGATCGCGATGGTATTGACCTGGCCGAATTTGAGGAACCTGTGGACAGGGAATCCGAACGGAGTGTACCCGCCGAAATGTTCTCCCGCGAAAGAACCGTTGATGTACAGCGCGGTGCGATAATTGGCCCCTTCAGAGAAAAATTCCACGCGTTTGCCTTCCCACTCTTTCGGTACGAATACTTTCCGGCGGTACCACCCGTGCCCTTCATAGCTCCACAGGTCCTCGAACGCAGCATTCCAGCTGCTGGGAACAGGTGAATCCAGCCACCCCGAATCGTCAAATCCCTCCTTGATCCAGCCGATTGCCATTCCTTCTTTCGGCGTTATTTCGAAGTTCGTGGGGTCGAAATCCGGGTCCATCCATTTCTGATCCCCGCTCACTTCATCGAACGCAGGGTAGAACTTCCAGCAACCGTTAAGACTGAGTTCTTTTCTCAAGGTGTCTCCCTCCCTTTGTGTGAGCAACGCTGAGCGCACAATCCCTCACGAAACTGGATATCTGCCGAACTCGTATGCCGCTTCATACATCGCGACGATGTTTTCGGGTGGAACGTTCGCCTGAATGTTGTGCACCTGGCAGAAAACAAACCCTCCGCCGGGCCCGAAAATCCGGATGCGCTCGCGCACCTGCGCTCGAACTTCGTCCGGGGTTCCATACGTCAGTACCCCTGCTACTTCAGCGCCGCCACCCCAGAACGTGAGCCTTTCGCCAAAATCGCGCTTCAATCCCTCCGGTTCCATGCCCGCCGCATTGGTCTGTACGGGATTCAGCGCTTCAACACCTTCATCAATCAGGTCGGGTATCAAGGGGCGTATTCCACCGCAGGAATGGAGGAAGATCGCGACGTTCGGTGCTGTCTTTTTCGCCGTCTGGTAGACCGCTTTGTGCGCAGGATGGATGAAGCGGTGGTACATCCCGGGCGACATCTGCGGACCTGCCTGGGTCCCAAGATCGTCGCCCATCTGAACAAGATCCAGGTACGGCCCCACCATCTCCATGAAAAGTTTCACGTTGTGAACGTTGGCGTCGGTCAGGCGTCCGATAATCTCGTCCGCGAGGTCGGGATCGCCGGCGAGGTCCTCCATGAACTGGCCCCACCCCCGCAACCCCTGTGCAGGTTCGAGAGCTCCGCCGCCAAAACCGGCCATGATTGCGAAGTCCGTATTCTCGTGGAGCCACTTTGCCTTTTCCGCCGCGTTTTTGTACGAGCCCTCATTTGCGTACCCGGGCTTCCAGTCTCCGAGGTCTGCCACGCTCCGCGCGTGATCGAGAGGATGGTTCGCCGGCCCGCTGTCAAAATACAACGCGCTTTTCGGCATGACAGCCCATACGCCCCGTTCGTTCCTCATCTGCCAGCCGCCATTGCCGTCGGGTTCCGGGTTGAAGGACTCCTCCGCTTCGCACAGCGAACCGTCAGGCAGAACCCAGGGCTTCCATTTGCCGCCAAAGCGCGCCTCAAACTCGCGCGTTCTCTCGGGATCGGATACCGGGGAAAGACTCCGAGACAGCGCCACCACGTCCAGATGAAATCGCTCGATGGCCCAGCTTTCGGGTTCACAGAGCTGCTGTCCCCAGTCGTAAAGGCGCGTGGTTCCTCCCCGAATCCCCAGAAAAGCCTTCAGACGGTTGTACGCTATCGCCATGATGTTAGTCGAACCCATTCCGCCAAGATCGATGGGGACTCTGTCGGGCTCGCGGTGAGAAAGTGTGTGCCGGACGCGTTCGCGAGGCGTCATAACTGGGCGTCTCCCTATTGTGAAAGGCCAATACACGCTGGTCTAGTGAAATTACGACCGGCCTCGAACGAACGGGAAGGCTCCGTCGGGGTTTTCTGGGAAAATACCCGTGTGCCGGTGAGTGCGGCGTCTTCACTCTCGAGTGGCCATTTGGTATCTTCAGAAAACACCGACGTGAACTAAGGATTAGCTCCCGGGCGCACGTCGGGCGGTTTATGCTTTTTCGAAAACCGCACCGCGATTGTCCTTCTCGCAGCGCGCCGGTCCCCGCGGACGCAAGGCCCGCGTTTCTGGTATACGAGGAGTGAAGAACTGTGGGTTTGACGGGATCCTTCCGAGGCCTCAGCATCACGGAGATGCTGCAGCTCATCCGGATGTCGAAGAAGACGGGTGCGTTGCGAATTACGCTCGTCGACAACACGCGGCACACAATCTTCTTCCGCGCCGGGCAGGTGATAGGCGTCGAGTGCGGACGGGACAGTCTGATACCGTTCTTGCTTGAACGGGGTCTCCTCTCGAATGATGACCTGAACGCCGCAATATCGCAACAGAAATCTTCTTCTCGAAGAGCACCTCTCGAGCAGATTCTTCTGGACTCGGGGGCAGTGACAAGGGACGACCTGATCCAGGCGCTCACCTCACATGCGGAAGAAACCATCGGGGCGCTGATTCAGGAAGGCGGTGGCACCGTTTCCTTCGAGGACGGTGCAGAACCGCAACTCAAACTGGAAATTGCGCTCGACATTCACAACCTGTTGATGGCGGCCTCGGTCAAGGCGGATGAAGCGCTGCGGGATCGGACGCTTCCGTACGTTCCGACTGACGTATACGCGCACTCAGGTCAGGGAAAGACCGCGTTCGCTGAGAAAACGATGCGGCTATGGTTGGACCATTGGCGGGTGTTTCTGGCAATCGACGGGAATCGTACCCTGCGTGCCATATCGGAAAAGATTCACGTGGCACCAGAGGAGTTGATGAAAGGTATTGCCGCGCTACTGACCCTGGGTTACATCGAACCGGCTGCCGAAGGGCGCGCTCGCCGGATCGCCCTGGTCGTTGACGAAAGCGCCATGGTGCAGAAGCTTGTCCAGATGGCACTCGTGGAAGAGGACATGGAAATCGAGAGCGTAGGTGATGCAGACTCCGCACACCGTGCGCTCGCGGAGCGAACGCCCGATGTCATTCTCATGAACGTTGCGTTGCCCCGGACGAGTGGGTACCGCTTGTGCCGGCAATTGCGCGGCCCGGATTCACCGTGCAACAGTGTGCCTATCATTCTGCTGAGCGCTCGAGATACGCCGCAGGATGAAAAACTCGCGATGCACGCGGGAGCGACAGCCTTCGTCTCCCTGCCGTTCACGCCGGAATCGCTGCGCAATACGGTAAGAAGTGTGCTTTCGTGAAGTTCCGGACGGAGGTTGTTCTTCGCGCCACCGGACTGGCTTTTGTTACGGAGTCGATCGCTCCGCGTTGACAGAAGGAGGCCACCATGTCTCTCCCGGAAAGTCCACACAACCGGGACCTGGATGTGTGGCTACGGGACATGACCGCGGGCATCGCTACTACGATTCTGGCGGAAGTGTCAGAGGACCGAATTCTGGCGGAAATGGAAGCCCAGGCCGGAGTGAGCGATGGGACCGTCGTTCGCTGGTTGCCGCACGTGCAGGGCCAATTGCACGGCACCGGTATGCAGTCCCTCAACAGCGGCGATGCCTGCGCGGAGGTCGTTGATCGGTACCGATTCCGGCGCCCCGTGCCGGAAGACCAGGGACGGGCTGTTCTTATTTTCCTTGCGTCGCTTTTCGGGTTGTCCGATCCGTCAGAATAGAGCAGGGGATGAACCGGTTCCACGGGCTGTTCTCGGAAGGTCGCGTCTCTCCCCTTTTTGTATTGGAGTGCAACAAGTTATCGTCTTCCGTTATGCGCGAACGTGAACACTGATCTTTCCCAGTATCCGTGTGCGTGGCTGACCAAGGAACAGAGAAATGCCAGAAGAACGGCGCCTGCTTGTTGTCGATGACGAAGAAGTGATCACATGGGCCATTTCCCAGGCGCTCACTCGTCCGGGGGAGATGCGCGTGGTGACCGCCCGCAGTGGAGAAGAAGCACTGGAATTGATGGCGAAAGAGCCCTTTGATCTCATCGTCACAGACATCCGAATGAAAGGCATGACAGGCCTCGAACTGCTTTCGAGAATCCGCGAGACATATCCCGGATCCGGCGTGATCGTGATGACGGCATATGGCTCACCGGAAGCGAAACGAGAGGCGACGGAACGGGGATCCCTTTTCTACCTCGACAAGACGTTCGAACTGGAGGAGTTCCGGAGCGTTGTGCGGAAGGCTCTGGAACAGGTGGACCGCGGGAGGGCTGCCGTTGGTAAGGGGGAACAGGAGGGTTTCAGCGGCCTTATCGGCAATCTGAAACTGATCGACATGGTGCAGTTGCATTGCCTTGCGCGAAATACCGTGATGCTGGAAGTGCATGCAGAAAAAGTCAACGGCCGGGTGGGATTCGTCGACGGGGAAATTGTGTTCGCGGAGACAAGCGCAGGAGCCAGAGGACGGACAGCGTTTATCGACATACTGAGCTGGAATTCGGGGCACTTCGAGAACATCGACGAAGCGCCCGCAGAACAGAACATCGACGAAAGCTGGGAGTCGTTGCTCATTGAGGCCACAGCGC
>Ga0208939_1001421_pt1 | contig 18043 bp, 16 predicted proteins | sample AD_STIC12_MetaG_FD_184437 | JGI IMG/M metagenome (GOLD analysis project Ga0208939, IMG submission 184437) | Active sludge microbial communities of municipal wastewater-treating anaerobic digesters from USA - AD_STIC12_MetaG (SPAdes) (version 2) | ecosystem: Engineered > Bioreactor > Anaerobic >...
TCTTCCAGGAGGCTTGGATAGTAGCATCGCGATTCTCCAACGTCAGACTAAATGGCCGATGAATGACGACATCCGGGCGAAAGGGCTTCAAGCCGGTCCCCATCAGCCCTGATGACGTCCAGTCCGGTTTCTGCTGCGGCGTGGTCGTTGATGCGAAGGATGAATCATCTGAACAGTTCTACGGTCACTACGGCTTCGTGACCCTGGGCGCGGGAACCTGGCCCGGACGAATGTTCCTGTCGATCGACACCCTGAAGGCCGCAGCATCCTCAAAACATTAATCCGACTGTCGTCCCTCGATTGGTTACAGGAGGGGGCTCCGGCGACAAAACGGGGACAACACACATCAGCCCTAGTCCTGACGCGGGGACGTAACTTCCGGTTTAGTGTGTAGGCGTTAAAACTCCTACTCACGATATTCAATAAAATCAATAACTTCTGACAGACAGCCAAACTGACGGAACGTCAATTTCCGTCCAGAAACGACCCATTTCGATTCTGAACGGGGACAAATCTCCCGAGAGATTGCCCCCGGTGTTCCCCGCCGTCATCGCCAAGTAAAGCATCACATGTAAACCAATTATTGACATCACAACATGGACTGACGATACTTTCCTCGGAGGGTGCCATGCCTGGATTTGCAGTAAGACTTCAAGAAGTCATGAAAGACAACGATGTCGGGGTCACCGAGGTGGCAAGACTGGCCGGGGTTTCCCGCCAGACCATCTATAACCTGATGCAACCCGGCTTTGACCCCATCAGCCCCGGCGTGCGCAAGGTCGCCAGCGCCCTGAAGGTCGACCCGCTGGATCTCATCCCCAGGCAGGACGACGTCACGGTCGAGACGTCAAGGATTCTGGACGTACTCCGGTCAGCAACCGCCCGCAAGGAATCACGGGCCTTCGAGGTGTTGCCTGCACTGCTCGCCGAAGTCGACCCCACCCTTCTGCCTTCCATCCGGCCATCAGACGACACCGAGGTGCGTGTCCTTGGCGCCGCCCTGGCCATGGCAGCCGAACTGACCGGGAAGGCGCACCTGCGTTCGCTGGCGGAAGCCCTGCTGAGACTGGAAGACCCGCACCAGGCGATTTTCTTCGGGAAACTGCCCGTGGATCCTATAGCGATCATCGAACGAACCCCGAAACCTCTCCGGGCGCACCGCGTCTTCGGCGCCTTTACCGAAGACCTGTTCAGGAGGCACCTTGCAAAGGACTGACTCCCACCTTCTACAGCTGAAGGAAATCAGGGATTTCATCAGGACCCTCGATCGTGCGATTCCCGATCCGGGGACTGATATCACCTTGATTGGGGGCGCCGCGGTGACACTCCTGTGCGCCGACGATGAACGCCAGACCGACGACATCGACACGCTCGCCGGTGAGGCTCTTGAAATTGCCATTCGGGTTGGTGCTCACCAGGATCCTCCGGTGAATGTGAACGCCCGCGGCGACATGTTCGACAACTACCTTCCCGAAGACTGGGAAAGCCGCCGCAGGCAGGTGTTCCCGTTTTCCCCGGGATCCCATCATCTGCGGGTTTTCGTTCCTTGTCCGGAGGACCTGGCCGTGATGAAGGTTTTCCGGTTCCTGTCGAAGGACCAGGACGACCTGTACAGGCTGGCCCAGTTGCCCGACTTCGACCGTAATCTGTTCCAGAAATCCTTTCTTTCAGTTCTTAAGTTTTCGGTCGGGGACAAGCGCCGCGATGCGCTGTCCTTTGCGCAGGCGTGGAATGCCTTGTTCAATCCCGAACCACCCATAGATACCGACGAAGTGATGCGTCGTGCCGGGCTCGCCTGAGCGTCCTGTCTGCGCCCGTCAACCGGCGACAAAACGGGGACAACACCTGTCATCCCCAGTCCCGACGCGGGGTCTTAAGCTCCGGTTCAATATGTAGCTAAATTCAACAAATACCTTAAGTTACCCACAACAAGCCGGCTTTATAACCGACAATCCTGCAAATCCACGATTTAATCGTTAAATTGCAAACACGGCCAACGACAACGATGACCAGGTCGCCGACGACGGAGCGCAAGGGCTTGACAGATTCACCGGCGCTGGTAGATAATCACCGATATTAGAACGTTAGTAATGATTAAAGCATCAAATTTGGAAATTTATGAAGAACCAAATCCCATTGCCCGTAGACCGGGCACTGAAAAAGCTGGGCCGCGATCTTTCACTGGCCAGACGGCGGCGCAAGCTCAGTCAGGACATGCTGGCCGAAAGGCTGGGGACTTCCGTCAGCACGATCAGGCGGATGGAGGACGGACATCCGGGCATCGCGATTCAGTATGTTGCCAGGGCGATGCAGGTCTTCGGGGAACTGGACAGGCTCAACAACCTCATCGACACGGCCAAGGATGATATCGGCCTTGTGATGATGGACGAGAAGCTGCCGGTCAGGGTGCGCACACCACGTCCCGGCGATGGAGTAATGTGATGGCGCGAACCGTGACACCTGCCGGCCCGCAGAAAAAGCATGTCCAGTTATGCGTTGGCGACAGTGGGCTGTTGGTGGGTGACCTTACGTGGGTGAAGGACGGTAACCGCGAATACTCCACGTTCGCATACGGTCCCGAATGGCTGCGCCACCCATCACGATTCAACGTGTCGCCGGACCTTGTCATGGCGCCGGGCTTCCAGGTCAGGAAGGCGCCAGCCGCCGAAGATTCCCGGTTCTTCTTCACGCTGTCGGACACCGAACCCGATGCCTGGGGACGGCGGGTGATTGCCAGGGCTCACGCCAGAGAACGGGCCAGCAATCCGGCTCTGGGCGTCCTGACCGAAATGGATTACCTGTGCGCGGTCGACGATTTTTCGCGGATCGGCGCCCTGCGCCTGCGTGACGACGAGGGTGGGTTCATCCGCACGGCCGCCATTGGTGCGCGAACCACGCCGCCACTGGTGGACCTGAACAAAATTTACCTGGCAAGCCGCGCAGTAGAATCAAACAACGAATCAATCGAAGACCTTCGATACCTTCAGGGAAAGGGAACGTCGCTGGGCGGTATGCGCCCCAAGTGCACGATACTGGACACCGATGGTTCACTTGCCATCGGCAAGTTTCCCGGCGTCGGTGATGAACGCGCCGTGACCCGCGGTGAAGTCCTGGCGATGCGGCTTGCCATGTTGGCGGGCATCAACGCGGCACCGGCACGTGTCGAAAACGTCAATGATGTTCCCGTGGCGGTCATCAAACGCTTTGACAGGGTCCCGGGAAACGGCCGGATACACTACATGTCGGCGTCGTCCCTGCTGCAGGCGAATCGCGGGGACGAAAGAACATATACCGAGCTGGTCGACGCCATGCGCGGCGTCTGCGCCGACTTCAGAAACGACGTCCGTCAGCTGTGGCGACGCCTGGTATTCAACCTGCTTATCACTAATACCGACGACCACCTCAGGAACACCGGATTTCTTTACGCCGGGAACGGGTTGTGGCGCCTTTCGCCGGCATTTGATATCAATCCCTTCCCGGACAGACTACAGGAATCAAAAACCTGGCTCAGTGAGGATACGGGGCCGATTACATCAGCCGAGGCCCTTCTGCAACAGGCCCCAAGATTCCTGATGACGCCGGATGATGCATTGTCGTCGCTTGCCGAGGTCGCGCACGCGGTCGCCGGGTGGCGCAAGCTCGCCGCCAGCAGCATGATCGGCATGTCCAGACAGGACGTCGCGGACTTCGAACCGGCATTTCAACACGCCCGGATGGAAGCCGCACTGAAGCTGGTTGCCGGGACCGCGTGATCTGGTTCGACAACTGTAATCGGTTGCCAGCAATCGCTTTCATTTTGACCAACCCGGCGACAAAACGGGGACAACTCCCTTCAAACCCAGTCCTGACGCGGGGTCTTAACTTCCGGTTTAATGTCTGACCCCCCGCCATCCGTAAGGGCGAATGAAAATTCGCCCGCTTCGAAACATCGCGAAAATAATAAATAAATCCGAGGTCACCACGACCCATTTCGACCCGAAACGGGGACAAAAACGGGGACACCTAGAAGAATGAAAGTTAACGGCGGAAGGATTTGTTCTGTGAACGGCACATTTTCCCGCCCAATGGCGGGGCAGCCGCCTCGAACGGCCAAATCTGCCCTTCATTTGCGTGATAAATTTTTACGGCTACATTGAATAGAGCGGATACGAGAATGGCTCGGCTCCGAAACAGGATTCTTCGATAAAGGACGGAAATCAAATGCCATGCAATTTTGAATGTGAAGCGTGCACGAACAGCTACATCGCAACCGAAATTCGCCGGTACAACGTGATTGAATTCACCGACGACATCATCCACGGCCTTGAACAGGCAATCGTACGGGAAATCCCGTGTCTTCGGGAGAACTGGGGAAACGTAACCGGAGAGTCTCTCGTAAATATCAGGCGGGTCGCCGACACGCCGTGCAATATTACGGTTGCTTATTCCTTCAAGCACATGGATGCGGTGGCGAAACGCCGACAGGAACACTTCGCGGCATTGGCGGAGAACCCCGAGGACGGGTCAAGCCTGTGCTGAGCGTGACAGAGCGTGTCGGTCATTCACAGGTCGGATTCCACGCCTGCGTCCCGCGCCGCCTTCACGTTGAAGGTCCCGTGAACCCTTCGAAGCCTGGAATGCCGGTGATTGAAGACAACGCCTTGCCGGTCAGTTCGATGCCCGTGGTAACAGCGTCGGCGGGACTGGCCGGTTCATACGTCAGACGAATCAGGTCCTGCATCCGAAGCGGCCGTTCTGGTAGGAGGGAGAGCAGGCTTCTTAAGTGTTCTTCAAGCCGAAGTTCCATGAACAGGGACACGGCTTCGACATACGTCGGGCCCGTCGTCATCACGGCATCGACCCGCGAAATCGAATTCATCGACGCATTGGCACCCAGGGTCGGCACGAAGGCCAGCAGCAGGACGTGACGTTCGAAGGCATTCAGGCCATGTTCTTCACACAGTCGGTCCAGGCCAAGGACAGGGCCAGCGGCCCGGTTGACGGCCAGGCGGGTGTCGATGTCCAGGCGAAGCGTATCTTCTTCTTCCAGGTACCGGCGAACCCGGTCTGCACTGTTGACCAGGGAAACGGCGTGGCTGCGGAAATGTCCCTGCCGGGGTGTTCCTTCGTCGATGTCGCCAAGGGCCCGCTGCAGTTCGATGCGGCGGGCACGGGCCCGAATCCACTCAAGTTCCGCGGCCAGGTATTCAAGGTCGTTCGGGAAGGACTGATTGCCCGGTTTTTCGGGAAAAGTCTTGCTGTTCATGGAAATCTCCTGTTTGTGTGAAGACCACCCGAACACCACTTATCCGGCCGCCTGGCTAAGCCGTTTCAACAGGAATTCGTCACTGATTTCTGCGTGCGATACCGTTCCCGGCTTGTTCACTTGAAAGCGGAAGTGGGGGGCAGAAAACCTTCGAACGCTGCCTTGTTGACGTAGTGTCGGAGCCGACCATAGAATGGGCCGCAACCGTCGGGGACAGTACGATGAAGACTATTCGGGACATCCTTTCGGAACTGGAATCCGCTTCAACGGACAAGCGCGACAAGGGCGACAAATTTGAACGCCTGATGGTGTCGTACTTCAAGACAGACCCGATGTACATTGAGCGTTTCAGCAACGTATGGTTGTGGTCCGACTGGCCGGGAAACGGGGGCATCGCCGACACCGGAATCGACATCGTCTGCCAGGAACGCAACACTGATGGCGTCTGCGCGGTTCAGTGCAAGTTCTTCAGCGAATCGCACACCTTGCAGAAGGCGGATATTGATTCCTTCTTCACGGCATCGGGCAAGCACCCCTTTACCAGCCGAATCATCATCAGCACGACCGACCGCTGGAGCGTTCACGCGGAAGAAGCCCTCGACAACCAGCAGATTCCGGCCACCCGAATCAGGGTTCAGGACCTGGATGAAAGTGCCGTTGACTGGAACAAGTTCTCACTGGACCGTCCTGAATTCGCTGTGCTGAAACCGAAGAAGGTCCTTCGGCCCCACCAGACAGCCGCACTGGAAGCAGTTCGCACGGGCTTCCAGACCAGCGACCGCGGCAAAATGATTATGGCCTGCGGCACCGGCAAAACATTCACTTCCCTGAAGATTGCCGAAGCTCTGGTCCCGACGAATGGCATAGTCCTGTTCTGCGTCCCGTCTATTTCATTGATGTCCCAGACCCTGAAGGAATGGACAGTCGAAGCCGACCGGACCTTGCGTTGCTTTGCCGTCTGTTCCGACACGAAGGTCGGCAAGAAGCGTGAAAACGAAGACATGCGCCTGCATGACCTGGCGTTCCCGGCCACGACCGATGCAATTGACCTGTTCAAGCAGATCGGTCGTCCGTACGGTGGCGAACGCCTGACTGTCGTATTCAGCACATATCAGTCAATCCAGGTTATCGCGGACGCCCAGAAGGCCGGAATGCCTGAATTCGACCTTATCATCTGTGATGAGGCCCACCGGACCACCGGCGTTACCCTGGACCCCGACGATGAATCCAGCTTCGTGAAGATTCACAGTCAGGCCATGGTTCGGGGCAAGAAACGCCTGTACATGACGGCCACCCCCCGCATCTTCTCGGACGACAGCAAGGCCAAGGCAAAGGAAGGCGATGCCGTTCTTTGTTCCATGGACGACCCGGCGATTTACGGTCCCGAGTTCTTCAAGCTGAGCTTTTCCGAAGCGGTCGGGAAGGACCTGCTGACGGACTACAAGGTTATGGTCCTGGCGGTCGATGAAAAGTACGTCGACCGTGCCTTCCAGCACCAACTGGCCGATGCCGACAACGAAATGACGCTCGACGATGCGGTCAAGATTGTCGGTTGCTGGAACGGCCTTTCAAAACGTCACCTGGACACCGGGGACGGTCCGTCCATCGTCGAATCCGACCCTTCGCCGATGCGGCGCGCAGTCGGCTTCGCAAGGTCTATCAAAGATTCTCGGCGAATCGCGAACCTGTTCCACACCATCGTCGCTGAATATCGAAGCCGGTACGACCGGGAAGAAGCCTTCCTGGAATGCGAAGCCGAACACGTTGATGGAACTTTCAACGTCCTGAAGCGAAACGAAATGCTGGACTGGCTGAAGGAAGAACCTTCTGATGGCCGCAATGTCTGCCGCATCCTGACGAACGCCAGGTGTCTTTCTGAAGGCGTGGACGTGCCGGCACTTGATGCAGTCATCTTCCTGAACCCCCGGGATTCCACTGTCGATGTCGTCCAGTCAGTCGGACGCGTCATGCGAAAGGTGCAGGGCAAGAAGTACGGATACGTCATCCTGCCTATCGGCATTCCGGCCGACATGAAGCCGGAAGATGCCCTGAAGGACAACCAGAAGTATAAGGTCGTCTGGCAGGTCCTGCAGGCCCTTCGTGCCCACGATGACACGTTCAACGCCATGGTCAACAAGATTGACCTGAACCAGGCCCGCGACAGCAAATTGAGCATCATCGGTATCGGCGGCGGTCCCGATGAACTGGACGGGGCGGGGAAGCCTTCATCGGCCCAGACCGAGATGGTTTTCCCGTACATCAACGAATGGCGTGATGCAATCTACGCCAAGATTGTCCAGAAATGCGGCGACCGCCGGTACTGGGAAGACTGGGCGAAAGACATCGCCGATATCGCCCAGGCGCACGTTACCCGTATCAACAACCTTCTTGCCGATGCTGATTCGGATGCATCCCGGGCATTCGCGGATTTCGTGGCCGGTCTGCGTGAAAACCTGAACCCTTCCGTGTCGCATGACGATGCGGTCGAAATGCTTGCCCAGCACCTGATTACAAAGCCGGTGTTCGATGCGCTGTTTGAAAACTATTCATTCGCCTCGCAGAACGCCGTGTCCGTCGCCATGCAGCGGATGCTGGACCAGCTTCAGGAACAGTCCCTGGAAAAGGAAACTGAAACCCTGAGTAGGTTCTACGACGACGTTCGCCAACGTGCTTCCGGCATCGACAATCAGGCCGGTAAGCAGAAGATAATGGTCGAACTGTACGACAAGTTCTTCCGCAACGCCTTCACGAAGATGTCGGAACGCCTGGGCATCGTCTACACGCCGATTGAGGTCGTCGATTTCATCATTAACAGCGCCGACTGGGCGTGCCGCAAGGAATTCGGGTACGGCCTGACCGACAAGGGGGTCCACATCCTGGACCCGTTCACGGGCACCGGAACCTTCATGGTGCGCCTGCTGCAGTCGGGACTAATCAAGGACGAAGACCTGCGACGCAAGTACATGCATGAACTGCATGCGAACGAAATCGTGCTGCTGGCGTACTACATCGCCGCCATCAACATCGAAGAAACGTTCCACTACCGGGCCGGGGGACATTACGAGCCGTTTTCCGGCATCGTCCTGACCGACACCTTCCAGATGGCGGAAAATGCGACCGAACTTGACACGGTATTCCCGGAAAACAACCGCCGTGCCGCGCATCAGCGCAGCAAGGAAATCAGGATAATCATCGGGAATCCGCCGTATTCAGCGGGGCAGACCAGTGCGAACGATGCGAACCAGAACCAGGATTATCCGAAGCTGAATTCGAGGATTCGTTCGACCTACGCCGAGTATTCAACTGGCACGAACAAGAACAGCCTTTACGATTCATACATCCAGGCTTTCCGATGGGCCAGTGACCGTATCGGTAAGCAGGGAATCGTCTGTTACGTCAGCAACGGTGCATTCATCGACAGCAATGCGGCTGACGGCTTCCGCAAATCCCTGGCCGACGAGTTTTCGGCCATCTACTGCTTCAATCTGCGGGGCAATCAGCGGACATCCGGCGAACTGTCCCGAAAGGAAGGCGGCAAAATATTCGGTTCCGGCTCACGAACCCCCATCGCCATCACCCTGCTCGTGAAGAACCCTGAACATGCGGGGCCGTGCGAAATCCACTATCACGACATCGGCGACTACCTGAGCCGCGAGAAGAAGCTGGACATCATTTCATCATTCGGAAGCATGGGCGATGTTCCCTGCGTGCGGCTTGAACCGAACGAGCACCACGACTGGATTAATCAGCGGAACCCAACCTTCCAGAATTTTATGCCGATTGAAACGAGTGCAGCCGGAAACGTCTGCGGCATTTTCACGCTCAATTCCAGGGGGCTGGAAACGGCAAGGGACGCCTGGGTATACAGCTTTTCAAAGGATGCGGTAGCTGACAATGTCGAAAGAATGATCAGTTTCTACAATGAACTTCAGAAGCCTTACCTGAAGCTCTGCAACACACGCAAAGTAACGGACAGTCGCGAGGCCTGGACTCTTGCACAACCTTTCATCGACTACGATGAACACAAGATTAAATGGTCAGCCAGCCTGCTCGCAGACTTCGTCCGGCGCGAGGCTATCGAATTCAAGTCCAGCCGAATCCGTATCGGTACCTACCGCCCATACTGCCGGGAATTCGTCTATTTCGATGACCACATGAATCACCGTACGGGAAAAATGTCGGCGTTACTTCCCGTTGAAGATACTCCCAATCTCCTTATCTCGCTGACTGGAATGGGTTCCAGCAAACCATTCTCAGCCATTGTGACTGATTCGATTCCGAACCTTCATCTGCATGACACGGGCCAGTGTTTCCCACTTCACTACTACGACGAATCCAATGCTGGTCAACCGGACCTGCTGGCCGACGACAGCGTTCCGGGATACACCCGCAAGGAAGCAATCACGGACGCCGCCTTGATGAAGTTCCGGGAAAAATACGGCAAGGCGGTCACGAAGGAAGATATCTTCTTCTACGTGTACGGCATCCTGCACAGCCCGGAATACAAGCAGCGGTTCGCTTCGGATTTGAAGAAGATGCTGCCCCGGATTCCGTTCGCTGGCGACTTCCGGGCCTTCAGTAACGCCGGACGTGAACTGGCGACCTGGCACCTGGACTACGAAACGATTGAACCGTATCCGGTCACCGAAACCGCTGAACCGTCGCCACTGCCGCCGAAGGAATACTACCGGGTCGCGAAGATGACGTTCGGCAAGAATGGCAAGAAAGAAGACCGGACCGTCATCCAGTACAACGCCCGCATCAAACTGTCAGGAATCCCACTTGACGCGTACGACTACATCGTGAACGGCAAGTCGGCCCTGGACTGGATTATGGAACGCTACCAGGTCACGACTGACAAGGACAGCGGCATCGTCAACGACCCGAACGACTGGTCCGAAGACCCCAGGTACATCGTCGACCTGGTCAAGCGCATCGTCCGTGTCAGCCTGGAAACCGTCCGGATCGTCAACGCACTGCCCCCGTTGAAGGAACAGAACTGAAGCTCGCTGACAGATGCTTTCTTCGTGCGCGGCTGCCGGGAATACTACCTGGCAAACGTGATGGGATTGTAGCCTCTGACCGAGGCAGCGGCGCCTGATCCGACCCAGCAAGGAACGTACTTGCCGTTGAATTTGTCCCAGTCAAGGAGGGCAAGGACTACTGTGTCGCAGAAATGCATCACTTCCATGATGTTTTCAATTTGCGCGCCCTTATCTGAACCCGGCGGCGTTCCCGTGTGAACTGCGGCGTTCCTGAAATTCGTGAACCGACTGTTCCACCTGGATAGGCCAAATTCCTTTGCCATTTCAAGATGAATCTCAGCGAAGGACCAGGTTACTTCAATTTCCTTTCCCCTCTTGTTCTTCGTTGTGACCGGCTGTCCCGATTTCATCTTTACGAACTTGTCACCATCTCTTTTCGCCTTCCCTGCCGGAACGAGGTAGCTATTTGCAAACTGATATCGCAGCAGTTCAAGTACCCCTGCAAGGTTCAAAGCCTGGAACTCAAGTACGTACTGATTCCGAGCCCAGGCAAGAATGCGCAACAGGTTTGGAAATTTCAACTTACGGTCTAACGCGTCAAGGCGTGGGTATGTCCATTGTATGAACTCCGCAAGCTGTTCAATTGGTACCGGTGGCCTGCGATGTCGTTCTGGGTCGCCGAGATTGAACAGAATCGTTTTTACTGGCTTTGCCCCTGCCGCAAACACTTCGATTCGGGCAAGTCCAACGATTCCGCCCAGGGCAAAAGATAAACATGGCAGAGCTTTGTGAACGGTTGCTGTTGCGGAATCAAGCTGTCCGAGCGGGAGATGCTGAGTTATGAGCGCCGCTTCCAGTGGAACGTAAGTGGCCCCTTCCTTGAGCGCCTTCCCGTACCAGCCGGGGTTATGTTCGACATCGAACCTCCACGGCCGGTTGTCCAAAATCAGGTTGCAGCCCGACACGTCCTGTCTTTCGCCACCCAGCACATACTTAACCATGACCAGTTCGGCCTGGTCGATGCCAGGTTCATATTCAATCACCACTTTGGATGCCTGCACTTTTGCGAGTGACTCGCGACGCCCTTCGCTGTACCACCCACCGTAGTAGGCGGGTTCGATTGTCACAACAGGGCTGAACCCCTGAACCGTCTTGATAGGGGCACCGCCTTCGTAGTTTCCTGAATCAAAGGCGATGGACAGGGCAAGCCTTCCGCTGTCATCCTGTCGGATGCTGAGTTCCCCGTGCAGCCGTTCTGCCGCAAATTCCACGGGAACCTTTTCAAGGGTGAGTTCTGACATCGGTTGTTTACACTGCATCTACTGTCTGCATAATCTTTTCCGCGCCGGGCGGAAAAGGCAAATTTTTCATGTCGGTTCGATTCCAAGCATCCAACAAGCCCTCCGCCCCGGCCCGACTTGCTGAACTGGCATGGGGCGCAAAGTTGTCAGTTAGCCGTGAAATCAAACGGATATGCGTACGTTTCCGGATGCAGGTACGGCGCCATCACCTTTTCAAGGTCTGGGCCATAAACGCTCAGGAAATCAGGTCGCTGTGCAATCACGGCTATCGCCTGCTCAACGTAGACGCGGTATTCAAGCGCTTCACCTTTGTCGATAAGCGAAAGGTATTCCGGCGTGACTTCGCAACCGCCATGCCGCGCGGTGCCCGACGGTGACCACGGCGCCCAGTAAATAAGCTGGCCGACCTCGATTTTCTTGCGACAGCAGATGCACTGACCAGGTTTCATCGAACGCATCTGCTTTTCCTTCCACGGCACCGGCTGTGTGGCTTCTCGGCTTGCCTCTTCTGGGGTCAGGCCTGGTAATTCCGCTCGGCATCAAATCGCTGTCAAAGTCGCAGGTGTCCGAGATGGCCCGCGAGCTGGACCAGGTCGTGGCGGATTTCCGCGGTCGGCCGTTGCCTGGCGGCTATACATACGTGTGGGTGGACGCTCTGGCCGTGCGATGCCGCGAAGGCGGCCGGGTGGTCAGCGTGTGCGTGATGATAGCCACTGGCGTCAGCAACGACGGACATCGCCAGATACTTGGCCTGGATGTGTCGACCAGTGAGGGCGAGGCGTCCTGGACAGACTTTCTGCGCGGCTTGAAGGGCCGCGGACTGTCCGGCGTTAAGCTGGTGATATCCGATGCCCACAAGGGTTTGAAGGCCGCCATCGCGTCCGAAATGCCGGGCGCCTCGTGGCAGCGGTGCCGCACGCATTTTGCCCGCAATATGCTGTGCAAAGTCCCGAAAAAGGCCCAGGACTTTGTGGCCGCGGCCCTGCGCACGGTTTTTGACCAGCCGGGTAAGAAAGAGGTCCACGAAGCCCTGCATCATCTGGTCAACCAGCTCGACCGCTTCCCCGAGGCGGCAGCCCTGCTGGAAGATGCGGCTGACGACATTCTGGCATTTGCAGACTTCCCCAGAGGCCACTGGAAGCAGATATGGTCCAACAATCCGCAGGAGCGTCTGAACAAGGAAATCCGCCGCAGGACCGACGTGGTGGGCATTTTCCCCAACCGCGACTCCATCATCCGGCTGATCGGTGCCGTCCTGTGCGAGCAGAACGATGAATGGATGGTGTCCAGGTGCTACATGACCCAGGAAACACTGGCAATCGCGGCCCAAGTGGACCAGATAAGGCAGGAATCGCTGACAACGGGCTTTACGTCGCTGCCGGACGCAGCGGCTTAACAGGAACGGAGGATGTCACACGATGAAAAATCCTTCGTACACCACCTTGACGGACGTGGCCATCAACAACGCCACCGACTGGATCAGGTCACACAGAGAAACGTTTCAGGCGATGGACCCCTGGCAAAAAAGGGCCTACCTATATTGCATTTCCGGATTGACCCCTGACGAAAAGAAAGCCTTCATAAATCGCTGGCGGTACGACAGACCTGTCGAATCGACGCTCGCCAAGTGGAGTAAATCACACGCGGCCGTACCCTGAAGCCAAGTTGAAACATGCACAAGACATCAGACACGTCCGGCGACAAACCGGGGACAACACCCATCACTTCCAGTCCTGACGCGGGCGCTTAACTTCCGGTTTAATGTGTGAATTTATCCTATAAAAACCGCTAGTTAGACAACCTGGCGCCACCAAGCCAATGTTATTGCTTGTGATCTTTTCCGCAGATTCCGGTCAAAGCGAAACATTCGAAACGAGACCAGCGCAAAATCCCTAGCCTTGAACAGGGGTAATAATAAGGGTATTATCTCCCGCACAACCATTCGTTTCGAGGTTTTTAACATGATGACCCTTCAGCGGCTGATTGGCGAAAACTTCATGGTACCCCAGACTGCGCTCTGGTATCTGACCGACCTTGCCGAGTTCAAGGGGCGTCAGGAGATGTTCACTCGACAGGCCCCGCAACGCCTGAAGGCCCTTCGGGAACACGCCATCGTTGAAAGCGCCGTGTCATCCAACCGCATTGAGGGCGTCAACATCGATGCAGGACGTGTGGCCACGGTTGTTTTCGGGCGGCCCCTGCTGCGCGACCGCGACGAAGAGGAAGTCAGGGGCTACCGTGACGCCCTGAACCTGATCCACCAGAACGGCCTGGACCTGCCGCTCGACGAAGAGTGCATCCTGAATCTGCATCGCATGGCCCGAGGCGAAATCTGGGATGCCGGGCGGTACAAGGATCAGGACGGTGACATCATCGAACGGTATCCGGATGGGCGGGAACGAGTCAGGTTTCATACGGTCCCGGCATCCGGGACGCCGGCCGCCATGTCGGAACTTCTTTCACTGTGGCAGGAATGCCTGCAGGACCGGAAGGTGCATCCACTGCTGGCGATGGTCGCATTCAACCTCGATTTTCTGTGCATCCACCCGTTTCGCGACGGAAATGGCCGTGTCTCGCGGCTCCTGATGCTGCTCCAGTGCTACCAGCTTGGTTATGACGTCGGCCGCTTCATCAGTCTTGAACGCCTGATCGAAGAAAACAAGGACCGCTACTACGAAACGCTGGAAGCGAGCTCGCAAGGCTGGCATGAAGGAGCGCACGACCTGTGGCCTTACGCCCACTTCCTGTTGTACGTTCTGAAGACGGCTTACAGGGAATTCGAGACGCGGGTCGGCGAGGTCACCGAAGCCCGGGGTGCCAAGACCGAGACGGTCCAACGCATGGTTGAATCGTTTGATGGCGATTTCACGCTTGGCGAACTTCAACGGGCCTGCCCTGCGGTCAGCCTGGACATGGTCAGACTGGTGCTGAAAGAAATGAAAGCGGCGGGCCGCGTCGAATGTCTCGGCCGGGGACCTGGCGCCAGATGGAAAAAGAAAAGGTAATACCCTTAAAAGAGGGTAGCAATAAGGGTAACAGGTTCCTGCCATCTACCTGCACCCTTCCGACGACAAACCGGGGACAAATCTCCCGAGATAATGTTTTCGGTATTTCCACTCGCCATCGCCAATTAAAACACCACATGTAAACCAATTATTGACACCACAGCGTCGACTGACGATACTTTCTGGGGAGGCGCCATGACCGGATTTGCCGCAAGACTTCAGGAAGTCATGAAGGACAAGGATATCGGGGTTGCCGAGGTGGCTCGAATGGCCGGGGTTTCCCGTCAGGCCATCTACAACCTGATGCAGCCCGGATATGACCCTATCAGTCCAGGAATCCGCAAGGTCGCCGCCGCACTGCAGGTAGACCCGCTGGATCTGATCCCCAGACAGGACGACGTCACGGCCCAGACGGCAAGGATTCTGGACATACTCCGTTCAGCAGCCGCACGGAAGGAATCACGTGCCTTCGAGGTATTGCCTGCCCTGCTGGCCGAAACCGACCCTGACTTTCTGGCTTCGATCCGGCCATCAGGCGACACCGAGGTACGCATCCTTGGGGCCGCACTGGCCATGGCCGCCGAGCTGACCGGGAAGGCGGAACTGTGTTCGCTGGCGGAAGCCTTTTTGCGACTGGAAGACCCGCACCAGGCAATATTCTTCGGAAAATTGCCCGTCGATCCTGTAACAATCATCGAGCGAACCCCGAAACCTCTCCGGGCGCACCGCGTCTTCGGCGTATTCACCGAGGATCTCTTCAGGAGGCATCTTGCCGCCGCCTGACACACACATGCTGCGACTGAAGGACTTGAAGGCGTTTCTGATGGCCCTCGACCGCAGGATACCGCCGCCAGGCAGAGACATCGTCCTGATAGGTGGCGCCGCGGTCACCCTGCTCTGTGCGGACGATGAACGCCAGACCGACGATATCGATACCCTCGCCGGCGAAGCACTTGAACTGGTCATGCAAATCGGGGCGCAGCAGAATCCCCCGATCAACATTAACGCCCGTGCCGACATGTTCGACAACTACCTTCCCGAAGACTGGGAAAGCCGCCGCAGACAGGTGTTCCCGTTTTCCCGGGGCACACATCATCTGCGGGTCTTCGTGCCCTGCCCCGAAGACCTGGCGGTAATGAAGGTGTTCCGGTTTATGTCGAAGGACCAGGACGACCTTTACAGGCTGGCCCAGTTGCCCGGCTTCGACCGGAATCTGTTCCAGAAATCGTTTCTTTCAGTCCTCAGATTTTCGGTCGGCGATCCGCGCCGCGATGCACTGTCCTTTGCACAGACCTGGAATGCACTGTTCAGGTCCGAACCTCCCCTCGACACCGATGAGGTAATGCGTCGGGCGGGGCTCGCGTAGTCATTCAGCCGGAAGACCAAGGCGGCGACAAAACGGGGACAACACCCATCAGCCCCAGTCCTGATGCGGGTGCTTAACTTCCGGTTTAATGTGTTACCCCGCGTCCCGTTGCGGCGAATGACTGACCCTTCGACCCGCTATGCTGGGTCGACAGGCTTACCACAGGTCGCTCAGTGCAGGGCATTCGCCCGCACGGGAAAAATCAACCGTCGAAATCCGCAAGTCTGCCGCAAGCACTCCCTGGCCCGGCGACTTGACATCACTGAAGCCGGCGACTATTATTGCACGAAGTAGTCAGATTTTGACAGTTTCACGCACGGCACCTGATGAACCGCTTGACTGAACACTTTCTGTCCGTCCCGGGTGGGATCTTCACCATCACTGACGTCCACAACGCCATCGGCGGCAGCGACTTCAGTCGCCACGCCCTGATTAAACGCGCGCTGGCCGACGGCGAAATCCTGGGCATCCGGCGTGGACTCTACTGCCTGGCCCCGAAGTACAACAGGTCCCCGGTCAATCCGTATGCCCTTTCACAACGCCTCTATGGTCCCAGTTACGTGAGCCTGGAATCGGCGCTGTCATTTCACGGATGGATCCCCGAGGCGGTTTTCACGTGTACGTGCGTCAGTTTCAACCGGTCGAAACGGTTCGAAACGCCGGTCGGCATGTTCAGCTTCGAACGCGTTCCACAACGAACCCTGTTCTGCCAGGTCGAACGCGTGGCCGAACCCGGGTCGGTCGTTTACTTCATGGCAACCCCGGCCAAAGCCCTGGCCGACATGGTTTATACACGCAAGGCCCCCTGGGGAACAATTGATGACGCAGCCGGGGACCTGAGGATCGAACAGGACGACACCCGCGGCGTCACGATCGACGAACTGGACATCCTGATGGACAACTACGACAGCCAGCGCGTCAGGAATTTCCTTGCAACATGGAAGGGGGTGCTGAAACCGTGAACATCCAATCCATCCAGCAACGTCTTGAAGGTTATGGAAGCCTGACGTCCCTTGACGAACACCAGGCGCTGCGCGAAATCACCCAGGAAGTCGTGCTGGCCGCGCTGGGGCGCGGGGACTTTTTCAAATACGCCCTGTTTCATGGTGGCACCTGCCTTCGTGTGTTTCATGGATTGAACCGGTTCTCCGAAGACCTCGACTTTGCCATGAGGGAACCCAGTCCTGACTTCAGGTTGCTTGACCACCTGTCGCCCCTTGCCGACGAAATGGCCAGCTTCGGTTACAGGCTTGAAATCACCCAGCGCGACAAGGTTGACAGGGCCGTTCAGAAGGCTTTTCTGAAGGATGACTCGCTTGGCGGCCTGCTGACAATGCGACATGCAAACCCGTCAGGGCGGGCACCAGCGATCAAGGTAAAACTCGAAGTGGACACGAACCCGCCCGAAGGCGGGACACAGGAAGGCCGATACCTGGATTTCCCCTTCGTTTCCAGCGTGGCGACGCAGGATCTGCCAACGATGTTCGCGGGGAAGATCCATGCCCTGCTGTGCCGCGATTTCATCAAGGGCCGCGACTGGTACGACCTGCTGTGGTTCACAGGGCGCCACGCAGCCATCAACTGCAATTATCTTGCGTCCGCTCTGAACCAGTACGGCCCGTGGAAGGATCAGCGGCCCCAGGTTGATCCGCCGTGGGTGTCAATCATGCTGGACAGGAAAATCAGGACGCTGGACTTCAAGGCCGTCATCGCCGATGTCCGCCGTTTTGTGCGCCCGAACGAACTGCCGTCGCTTGAACTTTGGTCCCCGGAACTTTTCCTTTCCCGCCTGGACAGGCTGTCCTGAAAGAAGGTAATACCCTTAAAAGAGGGTAATAGTCAGGGTAAGATCCCGGGGCTTGCCGCAAAACCTGTCAACCGGTGACAAAACGGGGACAACACCCCTCATCCCCAGTCCTGACGAGGGGTGTGAAATTCCGGTTTGATAAATAGAAACCTCGACAAATTATTCTAATAATTATAAACCCTTAGATTAGCTACAGCATAACACCTTGCAAATCCACGAAAATTTCGTTAATCTGCAAATGAATCCTTTGGGGGGGTCCAAAAACATGATTCCACGGGCACTTACATTGACAATCCAGAGGCTGGCAAAAGGATTCCCGGTGGTCGTGCTGACC
>Ga0208939_1001422_pt1 | contig 18021 bp, 13 predicted proteins | sample AD_STIC12_MetaG_FD_184437 | JGI IMG/M metagenome (GOLD analysis project Ga0208939, IMG submission 184437) | Active sludge microbial communities of municipal wastewater-treating anaerobic digesters from USA - AD_STIC12_MetaG (SPAdes) (version 2) | ecosystem: Engineered > Bioreactor > Anaerobic >...
TTATAATCTTTCACGGCGTATCCTCCTTTTGGTCTCGCTGGACCTTTTTTTCCTAATCGTAGGATACGCCTTTTTTTTCGCTTTTTACCCTTTTTCCACACATTTTGATTATAACTCCATTCACGCCGCCAGCATAAATAGTAGTTCCATCAGGAGCGGTGATTTTATAATCTAGATTCGCGCGGTATTCAAGTGTTGCAAGGTCTAATTTGCCGAGTGCGTATCCGCCGCGTGTTTCATAATATTCATCTTTATTCCTATATTTGCTTTCATCGCTTTCACGGCCTTTAATAGAAAAAGCGTCGATGCTCTTGGCATAGCAAAGGATATATTCATGTTCTGAAACTATGTTAGCATTATCATTACCGCCTTGTGGTTTTGATTTCCAATAAAATTCCGCTACAAAATTGCTATCACCAAATACTTCATCACAAATCTTCCTTAAGTTATGCACCTCATTGTCATCAATACTAATAAAAATGCCTCCATCATCACTAAGTAAATTTCTTGCCAGCCTTAGCCTTGGATACATCATATTTAGCCAATCCGTATGATAACGGCCGCTTGTCTCTGTATTGGTACTTATCCTTTTTCCTTCCTCGTCAACCTGACCTGTAATTCTTTTATAATTCTTTAAACTATCGTGAAAATCATCAGGATATACAAAGTCTTTCCCCGTGTTATAAGGCGGGTCTATGTATATAAATTTCACCTTACTATGATAGGATTTTTGTAGAAGCTTCAGCACTTCAAGATTATCCCCCTCAATATAGAGGTTCTGGGTGGTATCCCAGTCCTTGCTGTCTTCCTTGCAGGGTCGAAGCGTACCCAGTGATGGAGTTTGGGATAAGCGGAGAGCCTGCCCTTTCCCGTTCCAAGTAAAGTTATAGCGTTCGGTTCTATCTTCTACATAGTTGCCCAGTACTTGCTTTAGCTTTTCAAAATCCACCTTATCTTCAGTAAAAACACAAGGGAATATTTGTCTTAGCTTTAGAATATTGTCCTGCGCAATATCCGGAGTCTTGCCGTTTAAAATAGTTTCCCGCATTCGAAATCCCCTCCAAATAGTTTTCTCTTTTCTTGCTCAAGCCTCTTAATCTCGATATTCAGTTCCATTTTGCGGTTAAACTGACTTTCTTTTTTCAGCCTTGCCCGTAAAGATACGATCTGCCCTTCAATAACTCTCAGCTGAGCGGCCAATTCTCTCGCCTCTGTGCCTGTTATAGGTTTTTTTTCTGCCATTAAGTCCGACACATTGTAAATGCTAATGATATCCATAAGGTCGCTGTAGAGGGCATAAAGATTAGTAAACCGCATCTTCCTAATATCCAGCTTGGAAAACAAAGACTTGTCATGATCTATCCAGTCTGTTGCAATACATTCTTCAATGGTGTTTTTGCTACTATCGCTCTGGCTAACCCTTTGGTGAGCCGCATAGAATTGCATCCTTTCTTCAAACGCAAAGATTAAAAGCATCGGGTAGGGAATAGTTCTCATGATAATCTCTGCTATTTTTTTTAGCCTCTTATCATCGTTATTCAATAATACTTCAATAACTTCTATCTCTGGATAGTCCCTAACCTCATCCTTATAGACTGGGATATTTATAGTTTCAGGCTTTAGGCAGTAGACCCACCTTATTTTATTGATTGTGTTAGAAAAAAGAGCTTTATCACGACCTCTCAGGTTAGCCTTTTCAAAAAAAAGCTTTTTGTAAATGGTAGACCCGATAAAACAGGAGACTGGAATATTTAAAAATCCGTATTTCTCCATAGGCGCTTCCTAATTTTTGAGAACCAAAAAGGTAACCAGTTCAAAGTCCTCTACGCCCTCGAAAATACTTTTAGATATTGTTGTCCCGCCTTTAGAAAAGAGACTAGTCACTCCAATGTGCTGCTTTTTCCCTATCAGGTCTTTAATAGAGCTTTCCAATAGGTCAGAATAACGCTCCATTTCGCGGCCGTCATTTGTCTCCTTATTAAATTCTTCAACCAAGTTTTTTAAGACCTTGTTCTTACCCGAGCAGAGTTTTTTATAATAATCCAGTATCTTTTTAGCGTGTAGGAAAGATAACTTTACTTTGCCTTCATCTGTGATGTAGACCATATAGATGGGAAAGAGAGGGTTTTGCTCCTTTGCCTCTCCTTTCCCTTTAACCTGTCTTAGAGTAAAGATTACACCAGGCTTCACAGCGTCATTTAAGTCTGGGTCAATGTTAACCACAGCATACATCCCGTCGGGGGCTTCGTCTAAGGTCTTTCTTTGGGTTTTCATATAGTCCATAAGCTCCATCTTGAAGTCGTTGAAGGTAAGGTCCGTAATGGAGATAGCTCCTGATATATCCTCTAGGTCAACTATTTCGTTTTGCAGCCTTTGTAATTGTTTTTTACGGTATTCAAGGTCTTTCATCTCTTTGCTTGAATCCATCTCAATTACGTTCTCTTCTCCCGTAGCCGAAACATCCAATAAGACCATTCTGCCTTTAACCCTTTGTTGAAGGTTGATATATTCGTCCAAGTCCTCAGTTGCCCAGAAGTTCACTAATTGAACAACCTCGTTTTTGGAGCCTATACGGTCAATTCGGCCAAACCTTTGGATAATCCGAACGGGGTTCCAATGGATATCATAATTTACTAGGTAATCACAGTCTTGCAGATTTTGGCCTTCTGATATGCAGTCTGTCGCAATTAGAATGTCGATATATTCATTAACCTCAGGATATATCTTGGAACATTCCTTGGATATTGGCGAAAAGAGGGTTAGTATAGTATTTATATCCGTCATTTTCACCGTATTACGCAGCTCCATTGGTATAGGAACGGTAGCGTGGTTGTCGCCGCTGCCTGTTACAATAGCCGTATAAATTCCTCTCTTGGCGAATTCATCTGATAAGTTTTTATATAGGTATTTGGCCGTGTCCGCAAAGGCTGTAAAAATAATCACTTTTCTGTTGCCTTGGTTGATTTGGTTCTTGATTTTGCCTTCAATGAGTCTTCTCAGTACTATCAGCTTATTATCTCTTTCAGGGGTAACTTCCATAGCCTCTGATAAAATAGTTTCAAGCTTGTACTTATCATCTAAGAGGTCTTGTCTCCACTTAATCAAATCCATATCTTGAAGAAGGACTTTTACATTGTTGCCGAACATAAGGCCGTCAAACTCAGCATCGTCTAGATCTATCTCGCTAATATTCAGCTCTGCGTCGAAGTCTAATTGCTTATTCTCTATCGCCTTAAGGGTTATGTTTATTTTATTTAGGATATTCTCCACAGTAATAGCGAAAGAATTGATAGAACTTTCCATCCTCTTAAGTATTCCAACTCTCATAAGGCCAACTAAGCTTCGCTCTCTATCTGCTTGCCTGAACACACCCTTATTTCCCCCAACTTCAATATCATATTTTGCTTCATACGAGGCTCGTTTTTGTGGTAGCACATAAAGCAGAGGTGAATACACACAAAGGGTCAGTTTTTTAATCAGCTTATTGATATAACTGATAGGTGGAAATTCATCCAGGGTATCAATGGCGGGATATTTATTTACAGGAGTTAACCTAGTGGGGAATTTGCCGATCTCCGCAAGGTTATAGTATTTTTCTATATGCTTCCTAGAGCGGGCAATGGTCACTGTGTCAAGAAGTTTGAAGTAATCTAGGTCCATCATATTTACGAAGGCTTCCGTTGTTCTTTCCGAGTCAGGTAGTTCTGACCACCTATTAAAAGTCAACTGGGCTTTTCTTAAAATAACCTCCAAACTATCCAGTCCTACCATTTTAAAAGCGTCGTCTTTACCTTCGGTGATGAAGGCAATTTGGTTTTTTATATCATTCATTCTATTGTTCACAGGAGTCGCGGATAGCATTAGTACTTTAGTCTTTACACCCGCTTTTATGATATCGTTCATAAATCTTTGATAACGGGTAATGCGACCTTTGACTGGCGGATTGTTTCTAAAGTTATGACTCTCATCTATCACTACAAGGTCATAGTTGGACCAGTTTAATGTACCAAGGTTAATTTCTCCAGAGTACCCGCTCGTTCTAGAAAGGTCAGTATGATTTAAGACATCGTAATTGAACCGATCCGCTGAAAATATATTACGTTTATCATTCAGGGTATAGATGGTCCAGTTTTCCCGCAGCTTCTTTGGGGCAAGAACTAAAACCCTGTCGTTTCTTAGCTGATAGTATTTAATCACAGCAAGCGCTGTAAAGGTCTTCCCGAGCCCAACACTATCTGCGATGATACAACCGTTATACTTTTCTATTTTGTCAATGGCTCCCATAGCCCCGTCTTTTTGGAACTTATAGAGTTTGTTCCAGATTTGGCTTTCTTTGAAACCCGTGCGGCTTCTAACAATGTCACCTTCTGTTAGTTCATACAAGTAGTCCCGAAAAACATTGTAAAGTGTAACGAAGTAGATAAACTCGGGAGTATTTTCCTTGTAAAGAATCCTCATCTGCTCAAGGACTTGGTTTTTCACATCTTGAACAACTGTGTCGTCTTCCCAAAGCTCGTTAAAAGCCTCTAGAAAACTGATGGTGTATTCTTTGCCATATAAGCACATATTGCTATCCAAACGACTGGAAGAGACAATACCTAATCCGTCTGAAGTGAAGTCAACAGTACCGTTTATGGAAATGTTCTCTTCAGGATTTTCTATATATATCAGTCTGAGTTGAGCTGGATTCGGTCTTTTTAACGATTTGATGTTTGCCTTCTTCTCAACCCATTCTGCACATTCCTTTGCTATGGCCGCCTGTTTCATCTTATTACTTAATTTGAGCTCAAATTCATTTCCTGACATTTTCTTCGCCGGTTGTCGCACTATGTAGTACTCCCTTATTAGCTCTTGGTCTTTATGAACGAAGGTTGGCTCGGTAAATATAAGCCTCATATTATCTATCTTGTCAAGCTCTTTCTTAAGCTCTGCATAAGCATATATAGTGAAATAAGCCGATATAACTGATAGCTTGGACCCTTTGCCTAACCCCTCTTTTAATTCATCAATGACTCTATTTTTTCTGTTATCTAACACTTTAGGCGGTTTCACCATCTACCCTCCAATAACAGTTTAATAAACACTTTTTCGCGTCTGGATATTCCCTTTCCATTCTCGGATCTGTAGGTTTTTCTGTGTTCTTTTCTATGGCCCAAGCAATGCTGAGAACCTTATTAACCCTCTCTATTTCACATTGCTTCAGTGTAAAGGGTCATAAGAGCGAAGTACGTATGGGTGACATCAGCCTACGGATAGAGTCTGCTTTTTTGCCCGAATCATCGCCGCCGCATTCCTGTCCGTCGTGCGGTTCGCCTCAAACAGCGCGATCAGTTTTGACCCCTCGAAGGAAAGAAACCCGATCCCGTTTCTCAGCATCGCGCCTTCGAGCGCCGTCTGTCGCACGGCGCATTCGAGCTCTACGTAGTACAGCCCCCACTGCTGCGTGGTTTGTAGAACGACGTAGTTTTGTATGTACGCCTTCGAAAACGAGAGTATTCTTTCCTGAAAGGTCGTTTGCTCGAAGATGTCCGTCGCCGTTACCTTGAGCTGCGAATCGACTTCGGCATACGCTCTCACGAGCGCCCCCACGGCTATTTCTATGGCCTGCTTCACCCCATTGTCTATTGCGAGTTGTACGGTTTCGCCGACCCCTATCACCTTCACCAGCAGGGTCTCCGCCCCGAAAAGAAAGGACGTTGTGAGTACGATGAAAAGGGAAAAAAAGACGAGTATCTTTTTCATAAGCGCCTCCCATTTATGAATGCAAACATCGATTATGGACAAGACCGGACTTAACCACTTTAATTCACTATTGTTGACAAGATGACTGAACGAGGAATGTCTATGAATTATAGCATTTTGAGGGTTGTAACCGAAAATCGATGCGCACGAAATAAAGGGGTAAGTTTTGAAAAAGGCTACTCTGCCGTGGGCGCCTGTTTTTGGTGTGTCAAGTTGTGAGGTGGCATAATTTAGAGATACATCGCGGGGTAAGTGGTTTTTACGGCCCCGCGATCCGCCTTTTGTCTTTTTTACGCCGCGATGATGTCGAGGTATCGCGCCGTCGCAAAAAGAAGGAGCGCTCACGCCGCGATGCCCGTGTAGGGTTATCGCGGGGTAAGTGGTTTTTACGACCCCGCGATCCCCTCTATGTCTTTTTTTACACTGCGATGATGTCGGGGTATCGCGCCGTCGCAAAAAGAAGGAGCGCTCACGCCGCGATGCCCGTGTAGGGTTATCGCGGGGTAAGTGGTTTTTACGACCCCGCGATCCCCTCTATGTCTTTTTTTACACTGCGATGATGTTGGGGTATCGCGTCATCGCGAGAAGAAGAAGCGCTTACGCCGCGATGCCCGTGTAGGGTTATCGCGGGGTAAGTGGTTTTTACGACCCCGTGATCCCCTCTATGTCTTTTTTTTACACTGCGATGTTGTCGGGGTATCGCGCCGTCGCAAAAAGAAGGAGCGCTTACGCCGCGATGCTTTGCCTGGGAACTCCGAACTTCATTTCGGCAGGTGTTACTTGTTCTCTCTGCCCCTCCGTGTGAACCCTTGCCCTTGCTTAACATCAGCCGCGGTGCTATAATTTTCACTATCCTGAGCAATTCTACCGAGGTGACCGTGTCATGCGTATTAGAAGTGGAGTTGTCGTTGTCGTTTTGCTGCTGTCCTGTCTAATGTTCGCGACTGGCCTGCATTTTGATGAGGTATCGCGATTTCAGAAGAATGAACTCAAAATCCGTTTAAACTTCTCCATCCCTTACGAAGAAGCGAAAAACATCATCCAAGCCCATTATCCCACTCTCGCTACGGACGAAGAAATCATAGACTTCGTCAAAACGCGCCGGATACAACGCTTGGAAACCGAAGACGGGCTCTTCTTTTTCTCCGAATTCGAGGAGAATCTCTTCTATCGTGATCCGGAGTTGCGTTTACAGCACCCCGAATGGACCGAAAAAACAAAACCGGTGGTCGTATCCTTTTTGGAAGAGTATGTTTCCGAGACCCAGTTGACGAATGGCTTCAAACCGCGGTTAACGCCTTATTTCAAGCCGCGGACCATTGTGGTGGACTATGCGGTGTCGGTGCCGAAATCCGAGCTGCCGGATACGGGTTTTCTGAAACTCTGGATGCCCCTGCCGTTACTGAGCCCCTATCAAAACAACATATCCATCTTGGATGTCCAACCGGCTGAAGCGCTTTCGGGTTACCCCGTCGTGGATGGGGACCTCGCCTACCTCGTCTTGCTGTTTGACTTGGAAAGGGCGCCGGATCCGTTCGAGTTCCGCTACGCCTACGCCTACACCCGCTATCAACAGCATTTTGATGTCGCGGTAGACCGCATCGCCCCGTACGACACGGAATCCCCTCTGTACAAGACTTATACCAAATCTGCGGGGGGCGCCTTTTACGACGAACGGTTTCGAGAACTGGCGCTCACCATCGTCGGGGGCGAAACCAATCCCTACCGGCAGGCAAAACTTTTCTACGACTACATCATCGATCATATCGACTACAGTTTTATGGCCCACAGCTACTACGAAGCCGTCCAAATTCCCGAAAGCGTGGTCGTGTTTGAAAATGGATACGGCGATTGCGGCTCTCAATCGATGTTCTTTTCCGCGCTCTGTCGCTCTATTGGCATCCCGGCGCGGACGACCGGCGGTTTTCAACTGTTTGGGGATCAATTGGGCAGCCATTTCTGGGCGGAGTTCTACCTTCCGGAATACGGTTGGATACCGGTAGACACCTCTGCTGGCCAAATCGCCCTCCTGACCTCCGGTATCACCGAGGAACAACGGAGCGCGTTCAGGGATTACTTCTTCGGCAACTTGGACCCTTTGAGATTGACCGTACAAAACGATGTCGACCTCACGCCGGCTGTAAAACCCGAAGACGTGCAGTTCCTCTCGGTGGTTCTGCAACTGCCCTATGTCGATTGCGAACACGGAAACGAAGCCTTCGAAGTGTCTGAGCTCCTCTTGACCAGTGTTACCGAGCGTGTTCGGCTGATCTATTAGGTCTCGGCGAGAAAGCGCCTCGCCTTCGTGGCGCCGACTTCCCAATCGGCCTGTCTCACTGGGAACGCCAAACTTTAGTTTGGCATGGTTTGTGAAAATAGAAATGCAGCAGAGCGTATCGCGAAGGTATGAAAGTATCGCGGGGTCCCGTTGGTTACCCCGCGATAACCCACAAGGTCATCGCGGCGTATAAGGGGAAGGGCTGATCGCGGGGTAGTAAAAACCACTTACCCCGCAATCTTCTTAGTTATGTCATCCCGTAACTTGACCCACACAGCCTCACTGTTTCTTTCTTTCATATGTTATAATAGCGGATGCTAAAATATCTGTTTTCTGATCTCATTCAGTAAAGGAGAGGTCATAGCGATGAAAAAAATAATTGCGTCTCTATTTTTCATCTCGTTCTGCGTGTGCCTTTCTTTTTCTCAAGCGCCTGGATTGTTCAGAATCGGAACGGGCGGGTTGCAGGGAGTCTATTATCCCATAGGAAAGCTCATCGCTCAGGGGTTGACCGCGCGATTCTTAGGCCCCGACAAACCCGCAGGCATTCCCGAAACGCTCTTCGTCGCCCAAACATCCGGCGGGTCTATTTCCAACGTCCAGTCTCTGTTGTCGAAGGAAACCGAAGCGGGGCTGGTCCAAGCCGATGTCGCTTACTGGGCCTACACCCGTCAAGGCCCCTTTGAAGGGCTCGCCGAACCCGCGCCCGTACGCGCGATTGCCAGTCTCTATCCAGAAAAGATGCAAATCGTGGTTCGTAAAGACGCGCGTATCGAAACCTTCGATCAGTTAAAAGGAAAGACAATCTCTTTGGACGAAGCGGGCTCGGGCACGCTGGCCGTTCTACGCATCCTATTGGAAGCCCATCGGCTTTCCGAGAAGGATCTGAAACCGGTTTACCTTAAACCGGAGTTTACGGTCGACCGGTTAATGAGAAATGAATTGCAGGGATTTTGTATGATGGCGGGTGTACCTGCGCTCGCCATCGAACGGTTAACCTCCGTGGACTACTCTATCGTTCCCATCGATCCGACAGTTGCGGAGCGTATCCAAGGGCAACATCCCTATCTCTTTCCAGGGGTTATCCCGGCAGGGGTATACCAAGGCATCGGTCAAACGCCCACGATCGAAGTCTATGCTCTTTTAGTGGTCCACCAAGACCTCCCCGACGAGATGGCTTACGCCCTAACCGAAAGCCTCTGGTCAAAACAGGTCCTTTCGCTGCTCGAAACCGGACACGCCCAGGGCGCTTCCATTACGCTAGATACCGCGCTCGACGGTCTCTCCATTCCTCTTCATCCCGGCGCTTATCGCTTTTACGCAGAGCGGGGTATGGTATCGAAACAGGAACCCTGATGGGCGAAACCGCATCTTTTTTCTCACGGCTGTCCCAATGGATCGCCATTATTGCGGTGCTTTCGATCGTCGTATTTTCGGGGTGGTTCACCAACTCGACACTCCGAGCGGTCGAGCGGACGCTGCCAAACACGCTCTTAGAACAACTTCAGGAATTAACCGTCATCGTCGAGCAAGCGGCCGAAGCGGTGACCCTTGCCGAACGCGCTCGCTCGCAAGCTTCGGAGCCAACGGTTCGCGCGTTGAAAGCGCAGATCGAGGAGACGTATCAGGCGATCGTACGTATGCGCGAGTCTTTTGTGTTTGATAACCTCATCCAAGCCTCCTCTTTCCACGCCACACTGGCGCCGGCGCTCGTTGACGCGCGCGTTTGGATAGAAGAAGGCGTTGGGGGGATCCCGCCCGATAGCCCGATGGTCTTGCAAATCATCGTATCACGCTTGAGCAACGCGCTGGTTCAAGCGCAACAGTTGAATCAAGAGTCTTTTTCCGTTGCCCGAAACATTCTCGAAGAGCAAAAGGACAAGTTGGATACGTTTCTATTCAGCGCCAATGCCCTCTTCATATTAACTCTGTGCCTTTCGATCGGGGTCGGTTACCTGATCTTTCTGCAACAGCGTACACAGAAACGAGAGCAAGTCGCTTGGGCCGAACGCGCCCTAATAGAAAAACAATTGGAATACGAGGCCAAACACGACCATTTGACGGGGTTGCTCAACCGCCGCGCGATTATAGATATTTTGAACACGCTCCTTAATCCCGCGAAGGCGGTTCCGATGAGCATCACCATAGGCATGATAGACCTCGACCGATTCAAGGAGATCAACGACCGCTATGGTCATCAAATAGGCGACGATGTGCTGAAGCATTTCGTGGATGTCGTACAGCCGTGCTTGAGAGAAACGGACCTCTTTGCCCGTTTAGGAGGGGACGAGTTCCTCCTCGTGGTACCGAATCAAAAAGAAGGGGCGGAAACCACCGTCTTCCAGAGGGTGTGCGACGCCTTGAGGGCAAAGCCTTATCCTTCTGCGCTCGGCGATATTCCGATGCGGGCGAGCATCGGTATCGCGACGAGTCACGGAAGGATCGCGCTCGACGAACTTTTGACCCGCGCGGACAAAGCCCTCTATCACGCAAAGAACACCGGTAGAAACCGTATCATTCGGTTTTCGGAATGTCCGGTTCTGAAAGAGGAAAATATATTCCGGCATAATTCGATGGAAGGAAGGAGGATATTATGAAACCCTATCCGAAGGCAAAGAAAATTGATCAGGTGGAGACCCGTTTTGGAATTGAAATAGAGGATCCCTACCGTTGGATGGAAAAGGAAGACGACGAAGACCTTCGTCCGTGGCTTGACGCTCAAAAAGAGCTGACGCAGTCGTTCCTCGAGGAGGTGCCCGAAAGAGAGAGCATCCGGAAGCGTTTACGCGAGCTCTACAATTACCCGAAGTACAATACCTTTACTGTGGTCGGCAACAAGATCGTGTATGGATACAACGACGGATTGCAGAACCAATACGTTTATTACATCCAAGAAGGGATAGAGGGGAAGCCGGAAGTCCTCATCGATCCAAACCTGCTTTCCGAAGACGGGACGGTCGCGATCACGCTGAACGACCATTCCAAAGACAATCGGTATCTGGCCTATTTACAATCCGAAGCGGGATCCGATTGGGGAGTCCTGAAGGTGCTCGACCTTCAAGAACGCAAAACAATGTCCGATGAACTCCGTTGGGTCAAATTCCCGATGGCCGCTTGGTATCAAGACGGTTTTTTCTATTCCGCATACGACGCGCCCGAGCCGGGTAAAGAGCTGTCGGCTAAGAACGAGAACGCAAAGGTCTATTATCATCGTCTGGGTGAGCCGCAGAGCCAGGATCGACTGGTCTATTCCGATCCCTGCCACCCCTTGCGATACCACACCGCCTATGTGAGCGAAGATGAAAGGCATATCATCTTAATCTCTTCCGAAGGAACCTACGGCTGCGAGGTTAGAGTCAAAACCACCGATCCGGTGGATCAGACCTTCCGGCTCCTTTTCCCAGGTTTTGAGCACGACTACGACTATATCGGCTCCGAAGGTAACACGCTCTTTTTCCGGACCGACCACAACGCGCTAAATAAGAAAATCGTGAGCGTGGACGCGACGACTTTACAAATTCGCGATATGATACCGGAAGCGAAAGACCCTTTGGAGGGCGCTTGGAAAATAGGGACCCGGATCGTTACGCGATATTTAATAGACGTCGCATCTAGGGTGTTCATTCACGATCTTTCGGGCCGTCTCGAACGGGAGGTTCGGACCCCCGGCCTCGGGAGCGTCTACCTTTTTGATGGGGATAAAGGGATGGATCGCATCCTTTTCTCTTACAGCTCCTTCATCATCCCCACTGGCATATACACGGTGAACCTTTCCACCGGAGAAACGGAACCGTTCAAAGAATCAACGGTTCCTTTCGATCGCTCTCGGTTCGTGACCGAGCAAATCTTTTGCAAAAGCAAAGACGGTACCCTCGTTCCCGTTTTCATCACCCGAGGTGTAGACGGTGCTGGGGAGCGCCCGCGCCCCACGCTCTTGTACGCCTATGGCGGGTTTAACATCTCCTTAACTCCGGAGTTCAACCCTTCGGTCATCTACTGGCTCGAACAAGGAGGCCTGTACGCTTACGCTAATCTTCGTGGTGGAGGAGAGTACGGGGAGCAGTGGCATAAATCGGGAATGCTTCTTAACAAGCAAAACGTGTTCGATGATTTCATCGCTGTTGCCGAACACCTCATCGAACGCCGGTACACCTCATCGCGGCAGCTGGCCATTCAGGGGGGATCAAACGGGGGACTCCTTATGGGCGCGGTCACGAACCAGCGTCCCGATCTCTTCGCGGCAGTGATCGCGCAGGTCGGCGTGATGGACATGTTGCGCTATCATCGCTTCACCGTCGGTTGGGGTTGGGTGCCCGAATACGGCAGCCCCGACGAAGAGGAGCACTTTCATAACCTACGAGCGTACTCGCCGCTTCACAATATCGAGAAAAAAGACTATCCCGCGGTGTTAGTCATGACGGCCGATCACGATGATCGCGTGGTTCCCGCTCATTCTTTCAAATACCTCGCGACGCTGCAAGAGAAGAATACCAGCGACCGGCCGATCCTGTTACGCCTAGACCAAAAAGCCGGCCACGGTATGGGGAAACCGATCGAAAAGATCATCGAGGAGAACGTGGACAAGTTCGCCTTCATTGCGAGCCAGATACCTCCAAAAAGGGATAGGAGATAATCGACACCCGCTCAGAACAATCGGCGTTCTTTATATCAGATATCCTTGGGCGTCCAAACTCGTTGAGACGCGACGGGTCAGGGACGCCCGGGGATACGAGAATTTTCGATGTCGGAGAAGAGAAAGCGGATGACCGAGGGTATCAGCTTCGCCCACTCGGATTCGTGATGTATTCCACCCTCGACCAGGGTGAAACGCAGACGTTCGGGGTCGAGTTTTTGGGATAAAGCGGTATATAGCGCCCGATTCGCGCGCACATACTCATCTTCATCTCCCACTGCGGTTTCTCGAGTGCCGACCGAAAGGAAAAAACGCCGGACTCTCGACAGATCCGCTTTTTCCGTTGCCTGCAACACGTCCCTTTCCGAGAGGAAAAACGCCCCCGAAAGGCAGCCGAAACGGGAGAAGACCTCTCCCCTCGTCAAAGCGGCGTAATGGGTGACGACACCGCCCATCGAGGCGCCGGCCATCCCCGTGTATTCTGAGCCGGGGAGAGTCGGGTATTTTCGATCGATCACCGGTTTGATCTCCGAAACGATCGTGTCGAGATAGAGACCCCCTTTTCCGCCCACGGGCTTCGGTGTGTAAGACTCCAGCTCCGGATGCGAAATAGGAAAGCCCGAGTACTCTTCCAACCGTTCGGCGCCCTGCGCGCATTCGAGCCCCACCACGATCACGCGCGGTAAATCCGGAAAGTCCCGATAGGCTTCTATCAAACCCCACGAAACCCCGCTGAACGATTCTTCATCCGAAAACAGGTTGGACCCATCGTGCATATACAGGACCGGGAAACGTTCCCCCTCTTTCGCCCTCTTCGGGATACCCACATACAACCGCGCCTCTCGTTGCAGCCTCTTCAATTCGACGACCCTTTTCGTGTAGTCCACATGCTGCCTCCTCACCTACGGGATTACCCCGCGCTCCCGCTTTTCGCGAGATTATAACACGTGACACCCCAGGGGGGTGAAAAAGCGTGCGGGTCAAGTTATGGGGAACGCCAACTTTTCAGTTGGTATGTCTTGGTACAGAAAGGGCATCGCGGCGTAAGCGCTCCTTCTTTTCGCGACGGCGCGATACCCCGAACGCAGGCATCGCGGCGTAAGCGCCCCTTCTTTTTGCGACGGCGCGATACCTCGGTTTTCGTTCCAAAAACTAAAAAAAGGGTTCGCACAGAGGGCACAGAGAACACAGAGAAAAGATTGAGGATAACTCGTAGGGCCGACTTCCAGTCGGCCTTTCTCTGAGAACATCTGGGAACGCCAACTTTTTAAGTTGGCATGTCTTGGTACAGAAAGGGCATCGCGGCGTAAGTGCTTTTTCTTTTTGCGACGGCGCGATACCGAGGTTTTCGTTTGTTCCAAAGATTTAAAAAAGGGTTCGCACAGAGGGCACGGAGAACACGGAGGAAGACCGGGCAAGGGATAGGACTTCCCTGAAAAAAACATGCCGGACTAAAGTCCGGCGTTCCCAGGCGTTCAAAAGACCGGTTCGCACAGAGGGCGCGGAGAACACGGAGAAAAGATTGAGGATAACTCGTGGGGCTGACTTCCAGTCGATCTGCCTGTCTGGGAACATCTGGTATGGCCCTGGGAACGCCAACTTTTAAGTTGGCATGTCTTGAAAAAACAGGGTTCGCGCAGAAGGCACAGAGAACACAGAGGAAAAACCGGCAAGGGACAGGGTTTCCCTGGAAAAAAGACATGCCGGACTAAAGTCCGGCGTTCCCAGGCGCGATACGCTTTTGTATGCGCTGACCGGGAAGGCTTAAAACGCGAAAGGCGTATCGCGGGGTCCCGTTGGTTACCCCGCGATGAACCGCAAAGTCCGGCGTTCCCAGGCGTTCAAAAAGCCGGTTCGCGCAGAGAGCACAGAGAACACAGAGGAAAAACCGGCAAGGGGCAGGGTCTCCCGAAAAAAGAAAAGACATGCCAGACTAAAGTCCGGCGTTCCCAGAGGTTCACAAAAAACACGGTTCCCACAGAGGGAACGGAGAAAAACTGGTAAGGGACAAGCCGTTTTCAAAAAAAGGAGCCGCACAACCGTGCGGCTCTTCAAAGCCTACAATCGTTTTCTATGGAAAGATCACATTCATCTGCGCGCTCCCTGCGGTACCCGCCGTATTATTTAAGACTTGGACGGGGTGGCCGGTATTTGCAGGCGTGCGTATGCTTCCATTCGTATCAACCGAGAAATTGTCCTGTTGGTCTGCTTGAGGAGTCCAATCCTTACCATTCGTTGTAATTTTACCCAAAATTTCGCTAGAAATTTTATCGGCCGCAACCCACCAAATCCCGCCACCTTTCTGTGTTGCGTTATTCTCACTAATAACCGTTCCGTCTTCCGCGTTGAAGGTACCTGGTACAGCAGCCTCTTCAGCCACTCTGTCATCTTCGACGGACACACCACCACCATAGCCAGCGGAGTTCGAAGAGATGCTCGTCTCGTCTTTCGCTTCGAAAGTGCCGCCACGGACAGCCACGCCGCCGCCTTGGCCATTCCAATCGAAGGGTCCGGTCGCCCGGTTCAATTTGATGTCTGCGTTGGAAGCGATGAAGCTGCCGTTCCGCGAGACAAATACCCCACCGCCATAGGTATGCGAGCCATCCACAGTGTTTGAAGCGATCATTGTACCCGTGGCGTTGAATGTGCCGCCGTTCTTAAGGACAGCCACTCCACCGCCATTGGCCCATACGCCTTCTGCGATATTCTCCTCGATCATCGAGCCTTCGTAAGCGTTGAAGGTGCCGCCATAGTCGACAACCACGCCACCGCCATAGGCTTTTTCTTCGCTTTCCGCTCTGTTCCCCGTGATCGCCGTGCCTGAGTAAGCGTTGAAGGTACTCCTCCAGACGACCACACCACCGCCATTGGCCGAGCCCTTTTCGCCTTCCGCTTTCGCGGTGTTTTCCATAATCGTCGTTTCCGTGGCGTTGAAGATGCTGTCCCATACAACAGCCACACCACCGCCAATACCCGAAGTGCCTGCTCTTTCGCCGCTCTCCCTGATCGACCTGCCCACGGTGTTGAATGCGCCATCCAAAACAGCTACAACATCGCCACCCACAAGTTTCATCTGGCGGACATCTCTAGAATCAACACCTTGTGCGCCCCCCTTTGCCTGATTCTTTCTAATGATCACATTGTTCGCGTTGAAAGTGCCGCCAATGACATACACTCCACCGCCAGTACCCTTAGTAGACGTGTTCGACGCGATCGTCGTGTCTAAAGCGTTGAAGGTGCAACCATCTTCGACTGACACCCCACCACCAATGCCTGCGGTATTATCAATAATCGTCGCGTTGATGGTCGTGACGGTACTACGTTCGGTGATGCTTATCCCGCCGCCGTAAAGAATAGAAAGATCATCGGTCGCAACACCGCCCTTGATGATCGCATCGCGGATGGTCACCGACGCGCCGTTAGTGATGTGGAAAACTCGGTTTTCCCCTCGTTTGGAACCTGGGGCGCTTCTCCCACCACTCATATCTATAATAAACGGATTGTTTGGATTCGAAGAGTGGATCGTGACCTCTGTCCCATTGATGGTGATTTCAGGCTCTTCTTTCAATTCCATTCCGCCGACCACTTCGATGCGATCTCCATTGTCCGCTTCGTTGACCGCGTCGCTGAGTTTGTCATAGTCTTTTTGTAGCGCTCCTGAAGAGTTATATCGTTTAATAGGTTTTCCTGTAGCCCCTCCTGCGCCCGTCTTGAACGTCCACTCTTTGCTATCCTTTGTCAGAGTCTGACCATTCGATTGTACCACCTTCACATACCACGTGTATGTGGCGTCGGGGTCGAGGTCGGTCAAGCTATAGGATTTATCAGTCGTTTCGGCGGGTGCGTCGGGGTATTCCTCTCCCTGTTTTCTATGAAAAACCTGGTACGATAAACTCACCGCGCGTTCGCCCGCGTTCGTTTGAGCGCCCGGCGCCGCTTCCCATTCCAGCCTCACCGGCGTCGCCAGGTTCGTCGCTCCGTTCTCAGGGCTTATAAGCGTAATTGTCGGTGGCCCGTACACTGGAGCCAGCGTCGTAAAGGTCCACTCGGTACTCGTCGCTCGCTTCTCGTCCGATTGCAGCGCCACCACCTGCCACTTGTAGGTGGTGCCATAGGCTAATCCCGGCTTCGTCGTCTGAGTGGCGGTAACCGGCTCTGGATTCCCGTAATTCTGGCCATATACGCCAAAATAGACGAGGTAGCCCTCTATCGTCGGCGCTCGCTCCCCCACGTTCGTTTGCTTGCCCGGTGTCGCCTCCCACGTCAGGTTCACCGTCGTCGGCTGACCCCCCACGCGGTTCCCAGGGCTTTTGAGCGCTATCTCCGGGATATCGTACTGAACTGCCTGGGTCGTAAAGGTCGACTCGGTACTCGTCGCTTGTTGCCCGTCCGATTGTAGGGCGACCACGTACCACGTGTATGTGGCGGCGTATTCCAGGTTCGTCAGGTTATAGGACTTCTCCGTCGTCGTGGCGGGTTCGGTAGGATCCGGGTCTCCGGTTTTCTTATGGTAGACCCGATACTCTGTGATGTTCACTCCCTCGCGTTCGCCCGCGTTCGTTTGCTTGCCCTCTGTCGCCTCCCACGTCAAGGTCACCGTCGTCGCCAAGTCCGTCGCTCCGCTCGCGGGGTTCGTGAGTTCGATCTGTGGCGCCGCGTACTGCTTCTTTTCCGTCGTGAAGGTCCACTCTTCGCTCTTCCCAATCTGATTGTCCGACTGGATGGCTTCCACCTTCCACTTGTAGGCTGCATCGTATTCCAGTCCCTCTTTCTCCACTTGTTTGTCCTCTGTGGGTTCCCCATCGCCATAGTCTTCGTTTATGAGAGCGATATAGAAGCGGTATTCTACGATCTCGGGGGGGATTTTTTTGTTTCTCGATACTCCCTCCGTCGCTTCCCACGTGAGAACCAGGGTCGTCCGTTGATCCGTCGCTCCGTCCTCCGGCGCGATCAGGGAGATAGCCGGCGGACGGATGATCACACGTAGACAACATCCTGAAATAACGATAAGCGATATGAGTAGAAGCGCAATCACAGAAAGTCGTTTGCCTCGCATAGAAAATCCTCCTTCTTTCCGACGAGAGAATGAAGGAGTCGGCTTTTCTATCAAGACTACGTTTCCGAGCTCTACAAGCCCTCGCCGGGTTGATTTATTTTTGTGGAGCCGGAAAAACGGCGCGTTGCTGCACATCATATTATATAATAATAGAATGTAGAAAAGCAACCCCATATGTTCATCGAGGCGTAAGCGCTTCTTCTCTTAGTGGGGCCGCACTTCCGCGCAGCATGTTTTTCAAAAACCAAAAAAGGTTCGCACAGAGGGCACAGAGAAAGAATGCCTGGATTTAAAGCAAAAGATCTAGCTCGC
>Ga0208939_1001426_pt1 | contig 17984 bp, 15 predicted proteins | sample AD_STIC12_MetaG_FD_184437 | JGI IMG/M metagenome (GOLD analysis project Ga0208939, IMG submission 184437) | Active sludge microbial communities of municipal wastewater-treating anaerobic digesters from USA - AD_STIC12_MetaG (SPAdes) (version 2) | ecosystem: Engineered > Bioreactor > Anaerobic >...
AAGTCCATGTCGATGTCGGGCAGGCTGATGCGCTCGGGGTTGAGGAAGCGCTCGAAGAGGAGGTCGTACTCGATGGGGTCGATCTCGGTGATCTCCAGGGCGTAGGCGAGCAGGCTCCCGGCGACCGAGCCGCGGCCGGGGCCGACGGGGATGCCCTTTTCCCGGGCGGCCCTGAGGAGGTCCCAGACGATCAGGAAGTAGCCCTCGAAGCCCATCTGCTCGACGAGCCTGATCTCCCGCTTCATCCGGTCCTCGTACTCGCCGATCGAGTGCGCTGCCCCCCCGCCCTCGGTGTCGGGGAGGCGGGCGGACATGCGGGCCCGGAAGCCCGCCCAGGCGACTTCCTCGAAGTATTCCCTCAGTCCCTTTCCGTCCGGCGGCACGAACACGGGCAGGGAATAGGACTTGGTCGGGAAGTCGAAGACGCAGCGGGCGGCGATCTTGCCCGTGTTCTCGACGGCGTCCGGGGTGTCGGGGAAGAGCGCGGCCATCTCGGCCGCGGACTTGAAGTAGAACTGATCGGACCCGAACTTGAGCCGGTCCGGGTCGGACATCTTCCGGTTCGTCTGGATGCAGACCAGGACGTCCTGGCTCTCGGCGTCCTCGCGGCGGGCGAAGTGGACGTCGTTCGTGGCGGCCAGGGGCAGGCCGAGCTTGCGGGCCACGGCCGCGAGCTGGGGGTTGACCGCCTTCTGGGCCGCGAGGCCGTGGTCCATGAGCTCGATGTAGAAGTCGCCGGGCCCGAATATCGCCGCGTACTCGCGGGCCGCCTCCTCGGCCTTCTCGGGCAGGCCCCGTCCGAGCCAGACGGCGACCTCGCCCTTGAGGCAGGCCGAGAGCCCGATCAGGCCGGCGGCGTGGCCGGCCAGGAGCTCCTTGTCGATCCGGGGGCGGTAGTAGAAGCCCTCGAGGTAGCTCTGGGTGACGAGCCGGCAGAGGTTCCGGTAGCCCGTCTCGTCCTTGACCAGGAGGACGAGGTGGAAGTGGTGGATGTCGTCGGCCGCGCCGGGCTTCTTGTCGAAGCGGCTCTGCGGGGCGACGTAGACCTCGCAGCCGAGGATGGGCTTGACGCCCCGGGCCTTGGCCGCCTTGAAGAACGGGACGGCGCCGAAGATGTTGCCGTGGTCGGTCATGGCCACGGCGGGCATGTTGTTCTCGTAGGCCGCGGCGACGAGGTCGGCGACCTTCAGGCAGCCGTCGAGGATGGAATATTCGGTATGGTTGTGAAGGTGGACGAACGTCGGTTCCATGAGTGAGCGTCCGACCCGGCGCCGCCCGGGCCTATTCCCATTCGATCGTCCCGGGCGGCTTGGTCGTCACGTCGTAGACGACCCGGTTGACGCCCCGGACCTCGTTGACGATGCGCGCCGAGATGGCGGCCAGGAGCTTCGGCGGGGCCGGGTACCAGTTGGCCGTCATGCCGTCGGCGCTCTGGACGAGACGGACGGCGACGGCCCGGTGGTAGGTCCGCCGGTCGCCCATGACGCCGACCGACCGGACCGGCAGCAGGACGGCGAAGGCCTGCCACAGCTTCCTGTAGATCCCGGCCTTCCGGACCTCCTGGAGGACGACGTCGTCGGCCGCCCGCAGGATCTCCAGGCCCTCCCGGTCGACCGGGCCGATCATCCGGACGGCCAGGCCCGGCCCGGGGAAGGGGTGCTGGTGGATGAAGTCCCGGTCGACGCCGAGCTCGAGGGCCAGGGCCCGGACCTCGTCCTTGAACAGCTCCCGGAGCGGCTCGATCAGCTTGAACCGCAGGCCCTTGGGCAGCCCGCCGACGTTGTGATGGGACTTGATGACGGCGGACGGCCCCCGGACCGGGCTGGACTCGATGACGTCGGGGTAGATCGTGCCCTGGGCCAGGAAGGCCGCCCCGCCGAGCCGCATGGCCTCGCGCTCGAAGAGGTGGATGAACAGCCGGCCGATCGTCTTGCGCTTCCGCTCCGGCGAGGCGACGCCGCGCAGCTTCTCCAGGAACAGGTCCGAGGCGTCGACGCCGACGACCTTGAGGGCGAACTTGCGGCGGAAGGCCTCCATGAGCGTCTCGTACTGGCCCAGGCGCAGGAGGCCGTTGTCGATGAAGATGCAGGTCAGCCGTCGGCCGACGGCCTTGTGGACGAGGAGCGACGTGACCAGCGAATCGACGCCGCCGGACAGGCCGCAGATGACCTTGCCCGGGCCGACCGCGGCCCGGATCTCCCTGACTTTGCGGGCGACGAACGAGGACATCGTCCAGTCGGGCGTGAGGCCGGCCTCGCGGAAGAGGAAGTTGCCCAGGACTTTGAGGCCCTGCTTGGTGTGGGTGACCTCGGGGTGGAACTGGACGCCGAAGAAGCGGCGGGCCCTGTCCTCGATGACGGCGGCCCGGGCGCCGGCCGTGCTGCCCGTCAGGCGGAAGCCGGACGGGACGCGGTCGATCCTGTCCCCGTGGCTCATCCAGGCCTGCTCCCTGTCCTTGACCTCGGCCAGGAGCCCCGACCGGTCCAGGACGCGCAGGGCGGCGAAGCCGTATTCGCGCTCCCGGGAGGGGACGACCTCGCCGCCGAGGAGGTGGGCCATGAGCTGGACGCCGTAGCAGATGCCGAGGACCGGGACGCCGAGCCCGAAGACGCCCTTGTCCGGGAGGGGCGCCCCCTTGTCGTAGACGCTCCGCGGCCCGCCGGAGAGCACGATCGCGGCCGGCTTCGCCTTGCGGATCTCGGCCAGCGGCGTCGAGAACGTCAGGATCTCGGAATAGACCCCCAGCTCCCGGATCTTCCGGGCGATGAGCTGGGTGTACTGCGACCCGAAATCGAGGACGAGGACTTTCGCCATGGGGGGATTTTAGCAGAGCGCCGGGGATGTTTCAATTCATGCTAGAATACAGTCGGGCATCGGAAGGAGAGACCGGAATGGAATGGGAAGACCTGGCCCGAGAGCTGAGCCAACAGACCGAGTCGAAGATCGTCCTGCTCGTCTGCGACGGCGTCGGCGGCCTGCCGGCGGCGGGCCGGAGCGAGCTCGAGGCGGCCCGCAAGCCGAACCTCGACGCGCTGGCCAAGGCCGGCGTGTGCGGCCTCGCCGACCCCGTGATGATGGGCGTCACTCCGGGCAGCGGCCCGGCCCACCTGGCCCTCTTCGGGTACGACCCTCTCAAGTACCAGCTCGGCCGGGGCATCCTCGAGGCCCTGGGCTCGGGGGTCGAGGTCGGCCGCAACGACCTCGTCGCCCGGGGCAACTTCGCCACGGTCAGGGCGGGCCTCGTCGCCGACCGCCGGGCCGGGCGCATCCCGACCGAGGAAAACGTCCGCATCTGCGAACATCTCAACGCCCGCCTGCCGAGGCGCGAGGGGGTCGAGGTCCGGGTCTTCCCGGGCAAGGAGCACCGCTTCGTGGCCCGGTTCACGGCCGAGGGGCTGGACGACGCCCTGTCCGACGCCGACCCGCAGAAGGAGGGCACGGCCCCGGTCCCGGCGGCGCCGCTCGCGCCCGGCGCGGCCAAGGCCGCCGCGATCGTCAACCGCTTCCTCGACGACGTCGCCGCGGTCCTCGGGGCCGAGCCCAAGGCCAACGCGGCCTTGCTCCGCGGCTTCTCCAAGTTCCCCTCCATACCGACCATGCGGGACCTGTTCAAGCTCCGCCCGGCCGCCGTCGCCAACTACCCCATGTACAAGGGGCTGGCCAAGCTCCTGGGCATGGACGTCGTCCAGGTCGGCGGCGAGACGGCCGACCTTTTCGACGCCCTGGAGAAGAACTGGGACAGGCACGATTTCTTCTACGTCCACTACAAGAAGACCGACTCGGCCGGCGAGGATGGAAATTTCGCGGCCAAGGTCGCGGCCGTCGAGGCCCTCGATCCGTTCATCCCGCGGATCACGGCCCTCCGGCCGGACGTCCTCGTCGTCATCTCGGACCACTCGACCCCGTCCGCCCTCCGGGGCCACTCCTGGCACGCCAACCCGTTCCTGCTCGTCGCCGACACGGCCGGCGCCGACGACGTCGCGGCCTTCGCCGAGCTGGCCTGCGCCAAGGGCTATCTCGGCCGCTTCCGCTCCATCTCGGCCATGCCCCTGATGCTGGCCCACGCCCTCAAGCTCCGGAAGTACGGCGCTTAAATGGGGGACATGTACCGCAGGTACGTGTCCCCGATCTCCTCTTCTAGACCGGGGACACGAACGAAGCGTACATGTCCCCATTCGGGAACCGGGACGGCGTGAAGAATTGCCGCGGCGAACGGAGATGATCCCCGTGTTCCCGCGGCGGCCGGCCGGGCGCCGGTGGACAACTCCCGGCGGGTCCTATAAAATTGACACGAATTGGAATACGCCTCCAAGAACCGCGGGTCCATTCTTCCGACAGCCCTTCTCCTCTCTCTCGCGGCCCTGGCCTCGACCGTCTCGCCCTCGGGCCGCCAGGAGGACCCCCGGGCCGAGATCGTCAACCTGCGCCGGGCCACCCATCCCAACTTCACCCGCATCGTCCTCGACATCGGCAAGCTCCGCGAATACACCTTCGGCGAGCTCCAGGACCCCGGCCGCATCTACGTCGACGTCCTCCAGGCCAAGCTCAACCCCATCCTCCAGGGGCAGTCATATCCGGTCAAGGCCGAGTACATCAGCCAGATCCGCATCGCCCAGAAGACGCCGTCGACCGTCCGGGTCGTCGTCGACGTCGAGTTCCCCCGGGTCCAGTCCTACCGGGTCTATCCCCTTTACGACCCCTTCCGCCTGGTCGTCGACATCTATCCCCGGGGGGCGGGGGAGGCCGGGCCCGCCGCGCCGCCCGCGCCGGCCGGCAAGCCCGCTCCGCCCGGGGCCAAGACCCAGCCGCCCGTCAAGCGCGAAGTCGACCTGACGGACCCGTCCCTGAACGGGACGTCCATGGCCCGCCAGCTCGGCTTGGGCGTCCGGACGGTCGTCATCGACCCCGGCCACGGCGGGCCGAGGCCGGGCACCATCGGCAAGTCCGGCCTGCAGGAGAAAGAGGTCAACCTGGCCATCGCCCTGGCCCTGCGGAAGCTGCTCCAGGAAAAGGCCGGCCTCGAGGCCGTCCTGACCCGCGAGTCCGACGTGGACGTCCCGCTCGAGGACCGGACCGTCATCGCCAACCAGAAGCGGGCCGACCTCTTCGTTTCCATCCACGCCAACGCCCACCGCGACCGCAAGCGCGGCGGCGTCGAGACCTTCTTCCTCAACGTCAGCCCCGACCCGTCGGTCATCGAGATCGCCGCCGAGGAGAACGCCACCTCGACCAAGACCATCGGCGAGATGAAGCTCATCCTGGAGAAGATCGTCAGGAACAGCAAGATCCGGGAATCGCTGGCCCTGGCCCAGGCCGTCCAGAAGAACCTGGTCAAGGCCCTGGCCCAGGACCTGCCGGGGATCCCCGACCTGGGCGTCAAGGGCGGCCCCTTCTGGGTCCTCATCGGCGGCGAGATGCCGTCGGTGCTGGTCGAGGTCGCCCATCTCAGCAACGCCCGGGAAGAGGCCAAGCTCAAGACCAAGAAATTCCGCGAGCTGGCCGCCCAGGGCATCTTCGATGGTATCATGGAGTACGTGCGTTCGCTCGGGAAAGGACAGAGCCCATGAACAGACGCGACTTCCTCAAGGGCGCGGCCGCGGCCGGCCTGGCCCTCCGGTTCGGGCCCAAGACCCTGGCCGCCCAGGCGGCCCCGGCCGGGGCCCCGCCCGCCCTGGCCGCGGTCGAAGGCGAATCGCCGGCGGCCATCACCCGCGCGGCCGTGGCCGCGCTCGGCGGCATGGGCCGGTTCGTGGCCCGGGGCGACAAGGTCGTCATCAAGCCGAACATCGGCTGGGACCGGACGCCGGAGATGGCCGCCTGCACCAACCCCGAGGTCGTCAAGGCCCTGGCCGAGCTCGTCCTCGAGGCCGGGGCCAAGAGAGCCGTCGTCATCGACAACTCGACCAACCAGGCCAAGCGCTGCTACGTCCGCTCGGGCATCCAGGAGGCCGCCAGGCAGGCCGGCGCCGACGTGCTCTTCGTCGACGACTACCGGGTCAAGCGGGCCGCCCTCAAGGGCGAGTGGCTCAAGGAGTGGGAGGTCCTCCTCGACGTCGTCGAGTCGGACAAGATCATCAACGTCCCCATCGCCAAGCACCACTCCCTCTGCCGCCTGACCCTCGGCGGCAAGAACTGGCTCGGCGCGGTCGGCGGGGCCCGCAACCAGTTCCACCAGGACCTCGACAAGGCCATCGTCGATCTGGCCGCGTTCTTCAAGCCGCGGCTGACGGTCCTCGACGCCTACCGCGTCCTCGTCCGCAACGGCCCCCAGGGCGGCCGGCCCTCCGACACCGAGCTCCGCAAGACCGTCGTCGCCGGGACGGACCCGGTCGCCGTGGACGCCTACGCCTGCTCGTTCTTCGGCCTCGCGCCCCGCGACCTGCCGTACCTGGCCATGTCCCGCGACCGGGGCCTGGGCGAATTCGATCTGGGGAAGGTCCGCGTTGAAAAAAGGGCGCTCTAGGAAGTACCGGGCCCTCGAGCTCGTCCGGATGACCAGCCAGGCGGCCTTCTTCGGCCTGTTCCTCCACCTCCTCCTCGGCGCCCGCTACACCGGCGAGGACTACATAAGCTCGACCGTCCAGCGCTTCTTCCACTTCGACCCGCTGCTGGCCCTCGTCACCGTCGTCTCGGCCCGGCTCGTCTACGCCTATTTCGCCTTCTCCCTGATCACCGTCGCGGCGACCGTCCTCTTCGGGCGAGTCTTCTGCGGCTGGGCCTGCCCCCTCGGCGCCGTCCACCAGTTCGCCTCGTTCGCCTTCAAGAAGGCCAAGGTCCTCAGGCCGCCGCGCCAGGACAAGGCCAGCCTGGCCCCGAAATACTACATCCTCCTCCTCGTCCTCGTCGGCGCGCTCGTCGGCCTCGACCTGGCCGGCTACCTCGACCCCCTGTCGTTCCTGACCCGGTCGCTGGCCGTGTCGGTCCTGCCGGCCCTGGCCCGGGCCGCGGCCGGCCTGACCGGGGGGCTCTACGCGATCGGGGCCGTGGGCCTGGCCAGGTCCCTCTCCCAGGCCCTCCAGAACTGGGCCGTCAACACGACCTTCCTCCAGGGCTTCTCCGTGGGCCTCTTCTTCCTCGCCGCCGTCGCCCTCAACGCGAAAAAAGAGCGCTTCTGGTGCCGCTACCTCTGCCCGGCCGGCGCTCTTCTCGGCCTGCTCAGCCGCTGGAACCTGGTCAAGCTCCGCATCGACAAGGACAAGTGCATCGACTGCGGGCTCTGCACCCAGCACTGCGAGACCCAGGCCCGCCCCTACCCGAACGAGGCCTGGAAGAGCGGCGAGTGCGTCTATTGCCTGAACTGCGCCTCGATCTGTCCCACGGCGGCCATCGGCTTCCCGCTCGGCGCCCGGCCCGAGAGGCTGACGAACGTCTCCAACGTCGACCTCTCCCGGCGCAAGCTCGTCCTGACGACCCTGGCCGGCCTGGTCGCCGCGCCGTTCTTCCGCCTGGCCCCGTCCCGCAAGAGGGCCCCGCTCAAGCTCATCCGGCCGCCCGGCTCGCTCCCCGAGGACAAGTTCCTGGCCAAGTGCGTCAAGTGCGGCCAGTGCATGCGGGCCTGCCCGACGGGCGGGCTGCAGCCCGTCCTGGCCGAGGCCGGGCCCGAGGGGATCTACACGCCCAAGCTGGTGCCCAAGATCGGCTACTGCGAGTACTACTGCTCGCTCTGCACCCAGGTCTGCCCGACCGGCGCCATCCGGAAGCTGACCGTCGAGGAGAAGAACAAGGTCAAGATGGGCTCGGCCTGGGTCAACCGGAGCCGCTGCATCCCCTACGTCCTGGGCAAGCCCTGCATCGTCTGCGAGGAGCACTGCCCCGTCTCGCCCAAGGCCATCAAGCTGGTCGAGGTCGAGACCAAGCTCCCCGACGGCACGGCCGTCGTCCAGAAGGCGCCGGTCGTCGACCTCGAGCTCTGCACCGGCTGCGGCATCTGCGAGAACAAGTGCCCGATCGTGGACGACCCGGCCATCTTCGTCACCAGCGTCGGCGAGACGCGCTCGGCGAAGAACCGGCTGCTTCTCGACATCTCCGGCGGCGGCGCGGCGGACCCGTACCGGTAGCCCGCCTTCCTCTTGTCGAGCGGATGCGCTTCCGAGGCGGCCGGGGGGAGGCCGCTTCGACGGTCCCCGTCGCCGGAGGCCGATGTCCCGGCCCGGCTATTCGGCCAGGGCCTTTTTGAGCTCCTCCGTGAGCTTCGGCACGACCTCGAAGAGATCGCCGACGATGCCGTAGTCGGCGACCTTGAAGATGGGCGCCTCGGGGTCCTTGTTGACGGCCACGATGACCTTGGACGACGAGATGCCGGCCAGGTGCTGGATGGCCCCGGAGATGCCCACGGCGATGTAGATGTCCGGCGAGACGTTCTTGCCCGTCTGCCCGACCTGGTGCTGATGGCCGATCCAGCCGGAGTCGACGGCCGAGCGCGAGGCGCCGACCGCGGCCCTGGGGATGACGGCGGCCAGGTCCCGGAGGAGCGCGAAGGCCTCCGGGCCCTTGAGCCCGCGGCCGCCGGAAACGACCACGTCGGCCTCGGTCACGTCGATCTCCCCGCTCTCCTCCTTGATGACCTCGGCGACCCGGCCCCGGGCCGCCGCGTCCGGAACGGCCACGGCGACCTTGACGGTCTCGCCCGCGTCCGCCGGGGCCTCGGCGACGGGAAACGTGTTCGGCCGGAGCGTGGCCACGAGCGGCGAGGAGTCCAGGGTGAGCGACAGGAGGGCCTTCCCGGCGTAGACCGGCCGGGTGAAGACGAGCGCCCCGTCCTTCACGGCGAGCCTGATGATGTCGGAGGCCATGGCCGCGCCGAGGCGGGCCGCCACCCGCGGGGCCAGATCCTGGCCCATGGCCGTGGCCGCGAAGAAGAGGCCGAGGGGCTTCTCCGCCTCGGCGAACGCGGCCAGCGCGGCGGCGAAGGCCCCGGAGGAATAGGCCGCCAGGCCCGGGTCCTCGAGGACATAGGCCTTCGAGGCGCCGGCGGCGAACGCGGCCGGGGCCAGGGCGGCCACGGACTCGCCGGCCAGCACCGCCGCCGCGGCGACGCCCAGCTCGCCGGCCCGGCGGCCGGCCTCGGAGAGGGCCTCGAGCGAGCCCTTCTTGATCTTCCCGTCCCGGATCTCGCAGAATACGGCGATCATCGTCCCTCTCCTTTGTCTTATAGGATCTTGGCTTCGTCCCGGAGAAGGCGGACGACCTCGCGGGCCGCCTCGGCCGGGTCGCCCTGAAGGAGCTTGCCGGCCTGGCGCGCGGGCGGCGCGTCGAGCCCGACGATCTTGACCCGGCTCCGGAGCTCGTCCGGCCCGAGGCCGAGCTCCTCGAGGGTGACGACGGGGACGGCCTTCTTCTTGGCGGCCATGATGCCCTTGAGCGTCTCGTAGCGCGGCTCGTTCAGGCCCTTCTGGGCGGTGACGACGGCCGGCAGCGTCAGGGCCACCTTCTCCATCCCCCCCTCGATCTCCCGGAAAGCCGTGGCCGCGCCGTCCCCGACCTCGAGCCTGGTCACGACCGTCGCCTGGGGCAGGCCCAGGAGCTCGGCGACCATGGCCGGGACCTGGCTGTTGTCGGCCCCGAACGCCTGCTTGCCGAAGAGAAGGAGGTCGGCGCCGCCGAACCGGCGCTCGACGGTTCGGGCGATGACGCGGGCCGTCCGCAGGCCGTCGTAGGTCTCGGGCGTCCCGTCCTTGATCAGGAAGGCCTCGTCCGCGCCCATGGCCAGGGCCTTGCGGAGCGCGGCCGCGGCCTCGTCCCGGCCGACCGAGACGACGCGGACCGTCCCGCCCTTGGCCTCCTTGATCCGGAGGGCCTCTTCCAGGGCGTACTCGTCGTAGGGGTTGAGGACGAAGCTCAGCCCCTCCTCGGCGACGGCCCGGGTCTCGCGCTGGATGTGGATGCGCGATTCGGTGTCGGGCACCCGCTTGACGAAAACGAGCATGTTCATCGGTCTTCCCTCCGAAGGGCCGGCGCGGCGGCCGCCCGGCCCGGACCGGTTCAGGCGCGGTCGAATCTTTTCAGGACCAGCGCGGCGTTGGTCCCGCCGAAACCGAACGAGTTGCTGACGGCGTGGACGATCTCCGCCGGCCGGGCCTTGTTGGGCACGTAGTCGAGGTCGCACTCGGGGTCGGGGACCTCGTAGTTGATGGTCGGGGGCATGATCTGATGGAAGAGCGCCAGGGCCGTGAACCCGGCCTCGACGCCCCCGGCCGCGCCGAGCAGGTGGCCGGTCATGGACTTGGTCGAGCTGACGGCCACGCGGCGGGCCTGGTCCCCGAAGACCGTCTTGACGGCCAGGGTCTCGGTCTTGTCGTTGAGCTCGGTCGAGGTGCCGTGGGCGTTGATGTACTGGACCTCCTCGGGCCGGAGGCCGGCGTCCTCGAGGGCCCGGCGCATGACCCGGATGGCCCCGTCGCCGTCGGGGGCCGGGGCGGCGACGTGGAAGGCGTCGCTGGTCATGCCGTAGCCGACGACCTCGGCGTAGATGCGGGCGCCCCGGCGCTCCGCCCGGCCGAGCTCCTCCAGGACGACGACGCCCGCCCCCTCGCTCATGACGAACCCGTCGCGCTCGGCGTCGAACGGCCGGGAGGCGCGGGCCGGGTCGTCGTTGCGCTCGGACAGGGCCTTGATGGCCGTGAAGCCGGCCAGGGAGAGCGGCGTCAGGGGGGCCTCGGCGCCCCCGGCGATCATGATGTCGGCGTCGCCGCGGGCGATGATCCGGAAGGAGTCGCCGATGGCGTGGCTGCCGGTGCTGCAGGCCGTGGCGTTGGCGCAGTTGGGGCCCTTGGCCCCGAAGCGGATGGAGATCTGGCCCGAGGCCTCGTTGATGATCGTCTGGACGAGGAAGAAGGGGGAGACGCGTTCGGGGCCCTTCTCGAGAAGGACCTTGTGGTTCTCCTCGATCGAGCCGAGGCCGCCGATGCCGGAGCCGACATACGTCCCGGCCCGGTCGCTCCGGAGGTCGGCCGGGTCGAGGCCGGCGTCGGCGACCGCGAGCTCGGCCGCGCCCACGGCGAAGCGGGTGAAGAGGTCCATCTTGCGGACCTCCTTGCGGTCGATGAAGGCGAGGGGGTCGAAGTCACGGACCTCGCCGCCGATGCGCGTCGAGTAGCGGGAGACGTCGAAGCGGGTCAGGGGGCCGATGCCGTTCTCGCCGCGGAGGACGGCCCGCCAGGCCTTGTCCGTCCCCGTGCCCAGCGGCGAGACGAGGCCGATGCCGGTGACGACGACGCGCCGTTCGGGGATGCTACGCCTGCTCATGGCTCGGACGATGGGGAAGCGGCGGACCGGAGGGGCCTATTTCGCGTGCCCCACGATGTAATCGAGGGCCTTGCCGACCGTGGTCAGCTTCTCGGCCTGGTCGTCGGGGATGTCCAGCCCGAACTCGTCCTCGAGGGCCATGACGAGCTCGACGGTGTCCAGGGAGTCGGCGCCGAGATCATCGATGAAGGACGCGTCTTCGGTGACCTGCTCCTCGCTGATGCTCAGCTTGTCCGAAACGATGGCCCGGACCTTCTTGAGGAGTTCGTCTCTTTGCATGGTGTCCTCCTTGACAGTTTCTTATCAATGATGGCGGACCGCCTACATGTACATGCCGCCGTTCACGCTGAGCACCTGGCCCGTGATGTACGACGCCTCCTCGGAGAGGAGGAATTGTACCGCAGCGGACACGTCTTTGGGAAGCCCGAATTTCCGGAGGGGGATGGCCCCGAGGTAGGCCGCCTTGACCTCCTCGGGCAGGACCGCCGTCATGGCCGTCTCGATGAAGCCCGGAGCCACGGCGTTGACGGTGACGCCGCGGGAGCCGGCCTCTCGGGCCAGGGACTTGGCGAAGGCGATGACGCCGGCCTTGGACGCGGAGTAGTTGGTCTGCCCGGGATTGCCCATCAGGCCGGCGATCGAGGCGACGTTGACGATCCGGCCGTAGCGGGCCGCGACCATCGTCCGCAGGACGGCCCGGGAGAAGTTGAACGTCCCCGTCAGGTTGACCCGGAGGACGAGGTCCCAATCCTCGTCCTTCATGCGCATGAGCAGGCCGTCGCGGGTGATGCCGGCGTTGTTGACCAGGTGGTCGATGCGCTTGTGCGCGGCCGCGACGGCCGCGACGGTCCGCTCCACGGCGGCGGCGTCGGCGACGTCGACGGCGTGGGCCTCGGCCCGGCCGCCGGCGGCGGCGATGGCCGCGGCCACGGCCTCGAGCTTCTCCCGCTGGACGTCGGCGAGGACGACGGTCGCCCCCGCCCCGGCCAGGTCGCGGGCGATGGCCTCGCCGATCCCCTGGGAGGCCCCGGTGACGATGGAGACCCGTCCTTCGAACCGCTTCATGCCCCGACTCCTTGGAGGGCGCGCTCGTAGCGGGCCAGCTCGCCCTGGATCTTCTCCTGGACCCGCCCGGCGACGAACTCGCGGGCCCGCAGGACGGCGCTGCGGACGGCGGCCGGGCTCGACCGGCCGTGCCCGATGACGCAGACGCCGGCGACGCCGAGGAGCTGGGCGCCGCCGTATTCGGAGTAATCGATCTTCTTGAAGATCTTCTTGAGGTGCCGCTTCATGAGCAGGTAGCCGATCTTGGCGAAGATGTTCTTGGTGATCTCGTGCTTGGCCATGGCCACGACGTTCTGGACGACCCCCTCCGAGGCCTTGAGGGCGACGTTGCCGGTGAAGCCGTCGCTGACGATGACGTCGGCCGTCCCGGAGAAGAGGTCCTTGCCTTCGACGTTGCCGATGAACCGCAGGGGGGCCTCCTGGAGGCGGTCGAACGCCTCCTTGACCAGGTCGTTGCCCTTGCCCTTCTCCTCGCCGATGCTCATCAGCCCGACCCGGGGGGCCTCGAGGCCGGCCACGGCCTCCATGAAGATCTTGCCCATGAGGGCGAACTGGACGAGGTTGTGCGGCTGGCAGTTGGCGTTGGCCCCGACGTCGAGGAGCAGGGTCTGGCCCTCCGGCGCCGGGACGAGCAGGGCCAGGGCCGGGCGGTCGACGCCGGGCAGGGCCCCCAGGACGTCGCGGGAGACGTAGACGACGGCCCCGGTGTTGCCCATGCTGACGAACGCGTCGGCCCGGCCGTCCTTGACGAGCTGGGCCCCGACCCGGATGGACGAGGCCTTCTTCTTTCGGAAGGCCAGCAGGCCGTCGCCCATGCCGATCTCCTCGGGGGCGTCGATGACCGAGGCCCGGGACGCGTCGAGGCCGCCGCGGTCGATCTCGCGGCGGATCGCCCCTTCGAGCCCGACGAGGAGGACGTCGACGCCGGTGTCGGCGGCGGCGCGCAGGGCTCCGGGCACGGTGGCCTTGGGGCCGATGTCCCCCCCCATCGCGTCGACGGCGATGCGCATGGCCGTCGCCCGGGTCAGTCTTCGGTCCCTTCCGTCACCTGCCGGCCCTTGTAGTGGCCGCATTCGGGGCAGGCCCGGTGCGGCAGCTTGGGCTGGCCGCACTTGGGGCAGACGGAGAAGGCCGGCAGGGCGAGGCCGTCGTGCGAACGGCGCTTCCCCTTGCGCGTCGGCGAATGTCGTCTCTTCGGATTCGGCATTTAACTCTTGTCTCTCAGAAGGAATTCCAGCCTGGCGACGCCGCTCTCCGGCTCCTTGACCAGGCAGGAGCACTTGGCCTCGCGGATGACCTCGCCGCAGACGGCGCAGATGCCCTCGCAGCCGGAGGAGCAGAGCGGCTTGGCCGGGAAGGTCAGGTTGAGCTGCTCGAGGACGACGGCCCTCAGGTCGAGCTGGCGTCCGCTGTAGAACAGCTGGTCGATCTTCTCGTCGGTCAGCTCCTCGGACAGCCCGTCGAGCTCCTCGGGCAGGAAGACGAGGTCGAACCGGCTGTCCACGGGGAACTCGAAGGGCGTCAGGCAGCGCGCGCAGACGAAGCTCAGCCGGGCCGTGACCCGGCCCTGGACCAGGACCTCGTCCCCCGACAGCCGGACGGTCAGGTCGGCCCGGGCCGGTTCGAGGAAGACGGCGTTCTCCTCGACGAGATCGAGGCTGACGAACTCGAAGTCCCGGGCGACATGGAGCCCGTCCTTCGGCAGCCGGTCGATATCGATCATCATCGTCGTGTCCACTCTCACGTCCTTCGGGAAAAAATTTCTCTTCATTATACCAATTGACCCCGGGATGTCAACCGGGCCCTGAACGAGTATAATATCCCCCATGGGCGGCTTCAACACGCGGGTGGAGTACGGGGGCGAGACCTTCATCGTCCAGACCCAGGACAAGGGGCTCGGGGCCCGGTACGTCGAGTCCCTGATCTACCGGTCGGGCCGGCTGCTGGCCTCCAAGCGGGCCTCCTACGCGGCCTTCGCGGCCGAGCCCGACCTCGCCGACCGCATCGAGCGGATGATGGGGGAGCAGCACAAGGCCATCCTCGGCCAGATCGTCGAAGGCAGGTTCGTCTGACCCCGAAACGGCTCTTCCTCATCGACGGGACCTCCCTCCTCTACCGCTCCTACTACGCCGTCCGCGGCCTGGCCAGTTCGCGGGGCGAGCCGACGGGGGCCATATACGGCTTTCTCGGCTCCCTGCGGAAGCTCCTGGACCAGGAGAAGCCCGACTATCTCGGCGTCGTCTTCGACGTCAAGGGCCCGACCGTCCGCCACGAGGAGTACGAGAAGTACAAGGCCCAGCGCAAGCCCATGCCGGACGACCTCGTCCCCCAGGTCCCGAGGCTCAAGGACGTCCTCCGGGCCCTGAACGTCGCCACGGCCGAGTTCCCCAAGTACGAGGCCGACGACGCCATCGCCACGCTGGCCGTCCAGGCGGCCGGGAAGGGGCTCCGGACGGTCATCGTCTCCACGGACAAGGACCTGCTCCAGCTCGTCGACGAGACGACCTCCGTCTGGAACCCGTCCAAGGAGAAGATGCTCGACGCCGCCGGGGTCGAGGAGTTCTTCGGCGTCGGGGCCGGCCAGGTCGTCGACGTCCTGGCGCTCTGGGGCGACCCTTCGGACAACGTCCCCGGCGTCCCGGGGATCGGCGAGAAGACGGCCAAGGCCCTGATCGGGGAGTTCGGCTCCCTCGACGCACTCCTGGCCGGCCTCGACAAGGTCAAGAATCCCCGGGTCCGGGAGAAGCTCGAGTCCCCCGGGAACAGGGACCTCCTCGAGCTCAGCCGGCGCCTGGTCACGGTCCGCCGCGACCTCGGCCTCGAGCTCGACCTGGACCGCTACGCCGTCCGGCCGCCCGACGAGGCCGAGACGGTCCGGCTCTTCGGCGAGCTCGAGTTCGCCTCGCTCCTGCCCGACTTCCTGAAGTCGCCGCGGCCGCCGGCCCGGGACTTCCGGACGATCCTCGACGAAGGCGAGCTCGAGGCCCTGGCCCGGCGGATCCGGGACGCCGGGGCCGTCGCTCTGGACACCGAGACCGACAGCCCCGCGCCCACCCGGGCCCGCCTGGTCGGGCTGTCCTTGTCGCCGCGGCCGGGCGAGGCCTTCTACGTCCCCGTCGGGCACAAGTACCTCGGGGCCCCGGCCCAGGTCCCGAAGGACCGGGCCCTGGCCATCCTCCGCCCAGCGCTCGAGGACCCGGCCGTCGCCAAGACGGGCCAGAACATCAAGTACGACCTCATCGTCCTCGAGCGCGAGGGGGTCCGCCTGGCCGGGATCGCCCGGGACACGATGGTCCTGTCCTACCTCCTCGAGCCGAACTGGGGAAGGCACAACCTGGACCGGCTCGCCCTCCACTACCTCCGCGAGGCCAAGATCCCCTATGAAGAGGTCGCCGGCAAGGGCAAGAACGAGCAGACCATGGACAAGGTCCCGGTCGAGCGGGCCGCCCCCTACGCCTGCGAGGACGCCGCCCTGGCCGGGGAGCTCGGGACGCTCCTCTGGGACCGGGTCGTGGCCCGCCGGCTCGACCGGCTCTACGAGGAGATCGAGCGGCCCCTCATCGACGTCCTGGCCCGGATGGAGGTCGACGGGGTCCGGGTCGACCCCGCGGTCCTCAAGGCCATGTCCAAGGAGCTCGAGGGGGAGGCCGCCCGTCTCGAGAAGGAGATCTGCGCCCTGGCCGGCGTCTCCTTCAACGTCAACTCCCCGCGCCAGCTGGCCGACGTCCTCTTCCACAAGCTGGGGCTCCGGCCGGCGCGCCGGACCCGGGTGACCAAAGGTTTCTCGACCTCCCTCGACGTCCTCGAGGACATGGCCGGGGAGCACCCGGCCGTCGGCCTCGTCCTCGAGTACCGGCAGGTGGCCAAGCTCAAGTCGACCTACGCGGACGCCCTGCCCGCCCTGATCAACCCGGAAACGGGGCGCATCCACACCTCCTACAACCAGACGGTGGCCAGCACCGGCCGGCTGTCGTCGAGCGAGCCGAACCTCCAGAACATCCCCGCCCGCGGGCCCTGGGGCGCGCGCTTCCGCCGGGCCTTCGTCCCGGACCCGGGCCACCTCCTGCTCGCGGCCGACTACTCCCAGATCGAGCTCCGCGTCCTGGCCCACCTGTCGGGGGACCGGGCCCTGCTCGAGACCTTCCGGGCCGGACGGGACGTCCACGAGGAGACGGCCCGGCTCGTCTTCGGGGACGACCGTTCGGCCGACGCCCGGCGGCGGGCCAAGGTCATCAACTTCAGCATCATCTACGGGACCTCGGCCTTCTCCCTGGCCCGCGAGCTCGGGACCTCGGCCGGCGAGGCCCAGAAGTTCATCGACCGCTATTTCGCCGGGCTGCCCCAGGTCCGGGAGTACCTCGACCGGATCGTCGAGGAGGCCCGGGAGAAGGGTTATTCGGAGACGATCTTCGGCCGCCAGCGCCAGGTCCCCGAGCTCCGGGCCCCCGACCGGGCCCTCCAGCAGGCCGGGCGGCGGATCGCCCTCAACAACCCCATCCAGGGCTCCGCCGCCGACATCATCAAGATCGCCATGCTCCGGGCCGCCCGGGCCCTCGAACGGGAGAAGCTGCGGACGCGCATGATCCTCCAGGTCCACGACGAGCTCGTCTTCGAGGTCCCGGAGGGCGAGCGCGCCGCCGCCGAGCCGCTGGTGAGGGAGGCGATGTCGGGCGCGGCCGATCTCGACGTCCCGCTCGAGGTGCGCCTGGGCTTCGGGCGGAATTGGGCCGACGCGAAATAGCCCGGATTCCCGGGCTGTTTCGCGTCGGCAGGGCGGAGCCCGGGCCGGCGCCTCACAGCATCTTGTAGAAGGCCCGGAACTTCTTGTAGACGACGCCGCCCATGCGCTCCATCTCGGCCCGGACCTTGACGTTGGCCTCCATCTCGTGGTGGGTGTCCATCATCTCGTAGCCGGCCTCGTAGGCTTCGATGATGATCCTCGTGCCCATGAGGACGTCGAGCCCCTGGCCGCGGTACTGTTCCTTGATGGCCCCGAGCAGGAGGTCGAGCTGCTTCGTCTTCTTGGCCGCCCGGAGGACGTGGATGAAGCCGAAGGGCAGGAGCCGGCCCCGGGCCTTGCGGAGGCCCTCGGTCATGTCCGGCATGGCGATGACGAAGGCGACCAGCTCGTCGCCCTTCTTGACCGCCTTGATGAAGCGAGGGTCGAGGATGGGCAGGTAGCGCTTGGCCAGGTCGTCCATCTCCTGCTCCTCGAGGGGAGCGAAGCCGTAGATGTTCCCGGTCATGTAGGTCTCGTTCATGAGCGCCAGGACGGGCCGGATCCAGGGCTTGATCTCCCTGCGCCTCTTGAACTCGATGAGCTCGTAGGTCCCCCGCTTCATGGCCCGCTCGAAGATCCTCTTGTAGAACTCCGGCGGCTCCTTGGGCACGGCCAGCTTGTAGACGAACCAGTCGATGTCCTTGGCGTAGCCGTCCTCCTCGAGGAACTTGGGCATCCACTCGAAGTTGTAGTAGGTGGCGATGGTGGCCCGGTGCTCGAAGCCCTCGATGAGGAAGCCCTCGGGGTCCTGGTCCGAGAAGCCGTACGGGCCGACGATCTTGGTCATGCCCCTGTCCCGGGCCCAGGCCTCGACGGCGCGCAGGAGGGCCGTGAACGCCTCGCGGTCCTCGCAGACGTCGAGGTAGCCGAAGCGGGCCGTGCGCTCGTTCCGGTG
>Ga0208939_1001437_pt1 | contig 17924 bp, 16 predicted proteins | sample AD_STIC12_MetaG_FD_184437 | JGI IMG/M metagenome (GOLD analysis project Ga0208939, IMG submission 184437) | Active sludge microbial communities of municipal wastewater-treating anaerobic digesters from USA - AD_STIC12_MetaG (SPAdes) (version 2) | ecosystem: Engineered > Bioreactor > Anaerobic >...
GGTGGTCCGCACCGGGCAGACCTTCACGCAAGGCGGCTTCTCGCACTGCATGCAGGCGATCGGCATGTAAGTGGCGTCCTTTTCAGGCACCGCCTCGGGGGTGTATTGATACTGGCCTTCGAGCACCTGGCCGGCCGGGCTGTAGGCATTGCCGCCGACCTGGATGCCCAGGCCTTCGGGGTAGCCCTGGTTCATCTTGTCGGCGGTGAACTCGCCGCGCTCCATGCGCAGCACCTGGATCCACTCGATGCGCTCGCCGGGGCGGGCGCCGCGCGACTGGTTGTTCTCCTCGACGCAGGCCTTCACGCAACGGCGGCAGCCGATGCATTTGCGGATATTCAGGGCATAACCCATGAGTACCCCAGGTTGTGCCTCCGTAATATCGACTGAAACCTTTTTAGAGTATTCGCCGGAGTATCTCTTTTCTAGTCGGGTGCGCGCCTCGGCCTTTTCTTCCGGCGTCATCAGCCGATAGTTTTTCTGGAAATGTTCGGCCCACTCCACCGCTGCCTTGGCTTCCCCCGGCTGGGCCATCAGCGCGGCCGTGCCCATCAGCGAAGACATGCTCAGCATGCCTCCGGAGCGCAAAACGTCACGCCGTGAACGCTTCAACACCGCCTTGGACGGATCGCCCGATGCCGGCGCCTCCTGTGCCGCGCAGGCGGGGGGATTTTCTTTGGTGGTCACGGTAATACTCCAATGCGGGGAATGGCTCACCCGCAAATTCAGGGATTCCGACGGATTCGATCTCGAGTGTGGTGGGGCGGATGCCCGGCGTCGTTGATCGCGGTCAAAACCGGTGGAAGCCCGTTTTGTGGTCGGTCAACGACGTGGGGAATGGGCATCGGCGCGGCGATTCGAAGGGTTTCTGATCCAGGTCAAAAACCCACCCGGCAAGATGCAGCATCGTGCACATCCCGTCAGCCAATAGATGCATCAAAGTGCAGCTGACGCCATCCACCCAGGAGCGAGAACCATGAGCGAGACGATCGATACCCTGACCGAAGTGCCCGAATCCGTGAGCAGCGAGAAGTTCGTCGAAGTGAAGTACGACGACTCGATTCCGAACAACGTCGACCTGGCGTCCGACAAGCAGCTCCAGCGCGCGCTGGAGAGCTGGCACCCCGGCTACCTGAACTGGTGGAAGGACATGGGGCCCGACGGCTTCCAGGACGCCGAGGTCTACCTGCGCACCGCGGTCGGCGTCGACCCGGCGGGCTGGGCCAAGTTCGGCTACGTGAAGATGCCGCAGTACCGCTGGGGCATCCTGCTCGCGCCCAAGGTCGAGGGCCGCACCATCCCCTGCGGCCGCCACAAGGGCGAGCCCGTCTGGCAGGAGGTGCCGGGCGAGTACCGCTCGCTGCTGCGCCGCCTGATCGTCATCCAGGCCGACACCGAGCCGGCCTCGGTGGAGCAGCAGCGCTACCTCGGCAAGACCGCGCCCTCGCTGTACGACATGCGCAATCTCTTCCAGGTCAACGTCGAGGAAGGCCGCCACCTGTGGGCGATGGTCTACCTGCTCGTCAAGCACTTCGGCAAGGACGGCCGCGAAGAAGCGCAGGCGCTGCTCGAGCGCCGCAGCGGGCAGCAGGGCAACCCGCGCATCCTGGGCGCCTTCAACGAGCGCACGCCGGATTGGCTGAGCTTCTTCATGTTCACCTACTTCACCGACCGCGACGGCAAGATGCAGCTGGCCGCGCTGGCCGAGAGCGGCTTCGACCCGCTGTCACGCAGCTGCCGCTTCATGCTGACGGAAGAGGCGCACCACCTCTTCGTCGGCGAGACCGGCGTGGGCCGGATGATCGAGGCCACCTGCACCGCTATGAAGAAGGCCGGCATCAGCGACCCGAACGACACCGCGGCGATCCGCGCGCTCGGCGTGGTCGACCTGCCGCTGCTGCAGCGCAAGGCCAACTTCCACATGAGCGTGACGCGCGACCTGTTCGGCTCGGAGATCTCGAGCAATGCCGCCGATGCGTTCAGCGCCGGGCTGAAGGGCCGCTTCAACGAAGCGGGCCTCACCGGTGACGACCACCAGCTGCAGGACGCCACCTACGCGGTGACGCGCGTGGTCGACGGCAAGCTGGTCGTCGAAGACGTGCCGGCGCTGCGCGCCATCAACTGCCGGCTGCTCGACGACTACATCGCCGACTGCCAGGGCGGCATCGACCGCTGGAACAAGGTGATCGAGAAGGCCGGCATCGACTTCCGCTTCACGCAGCCGCACAAGGGCTTCAACCGGCGCATCGGCGAGTTCGGCGGGCACCGCATCAGCCCGGCCGGCGAATTGCTGAGCGAGGCGCAGTGGGCCGCGCAGCAGGGTGGCTGGCTGCCCAACGACGCCGACGGCGCGTTCATCCAGTCGCTGATGAAGCCCTGCGTCGAGCCGGGCCAGTACGCCAGCTGGATCGCCCCGCCGCGCATGGGCATCAACGGCCAGCCGGGCGAGTACGAGTACGTGAAGATCGCCTGAGACGCAAAGCCCGGGGCGGGCGGAGGCCCGCTTCTTGCTGCAAAGCGTTGTGAAGTAACATTCACAACGCCTGGCGGGTGTTTGTCGGGAAACCGACAAGACCCGCCGCACAAGGAGCTCCTCATGCGCCGCCCATTCATCGCCGCCCTGCTGGCCCTCGCTGCCTCGTTCGCCCACGCCGGCGAAGTGCAGGTGGCCGTGGCCGCCAACTTTGCCGGCCCGCTGGCACGCATCGGCGAGGGTTTCACGGCCGCCACCGGCCACATGCTGAAGATCTCGGCCGGGGCCACCGGCAAGTTCTACACGCAGATCATCAGCGGAGCGCCCTTCGAGGTGCTGATCGCCGCCGACGACGAAACGCCGAAGCGGCTGGCCGCCGAAGGCCATGCCGTGGCCGGCACGAACTTCACCTACGCCATCGGCAAGCTGGTGCTGTGGAGCGCCCGGCCGGGCTTCGTCGACCACCAGGGCGCGGTGCTGGCCTCCGACAAGGTGAAGCACGTCGCCATCGCCAACCCGAAGGTCGCGCCCTACGGCGCGGCGGCGATGGAGGTGATCAAGGCGCGCGGCCTGAGCGATGCGGTGACGCCCAAGCTCGTCACCGCCGAAAGCATCGCGCAGGCCCACCAGTTCGTGGCCAGCGGCAATGCGGAGCTGGGCTTCGTCGCGCTGTCGCAGGTCGCGGTGCCGGGCAAGCCGACCCCCGGTTCGTACTGGGCCGTGCCGGCGAACCTGTACGGCGAGATCCGCCAGGACGCGGTGCTGCTCAAAGCCGGCGCCGACAACCCCGCCGCCAAGGCACTGTTGGACTACCTGAAGAGCGAAGCGGCGAAGAAGCTGATCCGCGAGTTCGGCTATGGGCTCTGAGAGGCTGCGCGCATGCTGAGCCCCGCCGAATGGAGCGCCGTCCGCCTCACTGCCGAGCTGGCGGGGCTGACCACGGTGCTGCTGCTCCTCGTCGGCACGCCGATGGCGTGGTGGCTGGCGCGCACGAGCTCACCAGCCAAGCCGGTGTGGGCCGCGCTGGTGGCCATGCCGCTGGTGCTGCCGCCCACGGTGATCGGCTTCTACCTGCTGCTGCTGATGGGGCCGCAGGGGCCGGTGGGGCAGCTCACGCAGTCGCTCGGGCTCGGGCGGCTGCCCTTCACCTTCGCCGGGCTGGTGGTGGCCTCGGTGATCTACTCGCTGCCCTTCGTCGTGCAGCCGCTGCAGCAGGCCTTCGAGGCGGTGCCCGAGCGCACCCTGGAAGCAGCCGCCACGCTGCGCGCCAGCCCCTGGGACCGCTTCTTCAGCGTCGCCGTGCCGCTGGCGCGGCCCGGCTTCGTGACGGCCAGCGTGCTCGGCTTCGCGCACACCGTGGGCGAGTTCGGCGTGGTGCTGATGATCGGCGGCAACATTCCCGACAAGACCCGCGTGCTCTCGGTGGCGATCTACGACCATGTCGAGGCCACCGAATTCGCGCAGGCGCACCGGCTCGCCGCCGGCATGGTGGTGTTCGCGCTGGTGGTGCTGGTGACGCTGTACGTCTCGAACCGGCCGCGCCGCGAGGAGCGCCCCGCATGATCGACGCGCGCCTGGCCCTGCCGCGGCGCGGCTTCACGCTCGACGTGGCGCTCGCGCTGCCGCAGACCGGCGTGACCGCGCTGTTCGGCCCTTCCGGCTGCGGCAAGACGACAGTGCTGCGCGCGTTGGCTGGCCTGGAGCGCGCCGCAGGGCGGGTGGCGCTCGGCGCCGAGGTCTGGCAGGACGACGCGGCCGGCCGCTTCGTGCCCACGCACGAGCGCGCGATCGGCTACGTGATCCAGGAGGCGGCGCTGTTCCCGCACCTGGACGTGCGGCGCAACCTGGCCTATGGCCTCAAGCGCATCGCGCCGGGCGAGCGCCGCATCGCGCTCGACCAGGTGGTGGAGCTGCTGGGCATCACGCACCTGCTCGAGCGCCGGCCCGACACGCTCTCCGGCGGCGAGCGCCAGCGCGTGGCGATCGCGCGGGCACTGGCCACCAGCCCGAAGCTGCTGCTGATGGACGAGCCGCTCGCCGCACTCGATGCGAAGCGAAAGGCCGAGGTGCTGCCCTACCTCGACCGGCTGCACGCGGAGCTGGGCCTCCCCATCGTCTACGTCAGCCACGCCATCGACGAGGTGGCGCGCCTGGCCGATCACCTCGTGCTGATGGACGCCGGCCGGGTGACCGCCGCGGGCCCACTGGCCGGCATGCTGGCCCGGCTGGACCTGCCCGTGGCCTATGGTGACGACGCCGGTGTCGTGCTCGACGGCGTGGTCGGCGAGCGCGACGAGCGCTGGCTCCTGGCCCGGCTCGACGTCGACGGCGAGGCCTGCCGCCTGTGGGCGCGCGACCAGGGCCTGCCCGTCGGCCGCCGCGTGCGCCTGCATGTGCTGGCGCGCGACGTCAGCCTGACGCGCACCCCGCAGACCGGCACCAGCATCGGCAACCAGCTGCGCGGCACCATCGAGGCGATCGCCGACGACGAACACCCGGCGCTCGCGCTGGTGCGCGTGCGTGTGGGCGGCGCGGCGGTGGTCGCACGCCTGACCCGGCGTTCGGCGCACACGCTCGAACTCGCCGTCGGCATGCCGGTGTGGGCGCAGGTGAAAACCGTGGCGCTGATGGAGTGAGGCCGTGAAGGACGGATCGCTGCTGAGTGCAGATCTCAAGCTGGCCGGCCGGCTCGATGCGCGCTTCTTCGCGCTGCTCGAGGCGCTGGACGCCACCGGCTCGATCAACAAGGCCGCGCGCACCGCGGGCCTGAGCTACAAGGGCGCCTGGCTGCTGCTCGAGACGGCCTGCAACCTGGCGAACGAGCCCTTGCTCGAAACCGTCACCGGTGGCGCCGGCGGCGGCGGCACGCGCCTCACCCTGGCCGCGCGCGGCTTGCTCGGCGCCTGGCGCACGCTGCAGGACGAGCACCGCGAGTTCCTGCGCGCCCAGGAGGCGCGCCTGTCCCAACTGCCGGCCTTGAGCGGCCTGCTCCGGAGAATGTCGATGAAGACCACTGCACGCAACCAGTTCGCCGGCACCGTCAAGGCGATCGAGCTCGGGCCGGTGTCGGCCACCGTGACGATCGCGCTGAAGAGCGGCGATGACATCACCGCGACCCTGACCAGCGCCGCGGCGCAGCGCCTGAAGCTCAAGAAGGGCAAGGAGGCGCTGGCGCTGATCAAGGCCTCGGCCGTGGTGCTGGTCACCGATTTCGCCGGCTGGCAGCTCTCGGCGCGCAACCAGCTCGCCGGCACGGTGTCGCGCATCGAGCGCGGCGCGGTGTCGTCGCTGGTCATCCTCACGCTGCCAGGCGGTGCGGCCATCTCTGCCAGCGTCACCAACGAAGGCGTGGAGGCGCTGGGCCTGCAAGTCGGCGCGCAAGCCACAGCCGTGATCAAGGCGTACTCAGTGATGGTTGCCACGCAACCGTGAGCTGTGATGGTGGCTGCACAGCCCTGACGGCGCTAGAGTGGCGTCGGGACGACAGGCTCCGACCCCTCAGGACGACCGGCGGATGACGCAGAAGCAGGACAAGAGGACCTCGGAACGGCGCTCAGGCACCGATCGACGCCGGGCGGACAAGGGGCCGCCGGGCCGAGTCGACCGCCGCCGGGTGGTCGAGCCCCGCAAGCCGGAAGTCGCGGAGCTGGATGTGTCCGATTCGGAATGGGGCGCACTCACCGAGCAGGCCTTCCCCGCCCCGGCGGCGAAAAAGCCGCCGGAGGGTCAAGGCACCTAGACGCTCAGCCCTGCACGCCGTGGCGGATCAGGTGGTCGAAGGCTGACAGCGCGGCCTTCGCACCCTCGCCCGCGGCGATGATGATCTGCTTGTAGGGCGTGGTCGTCGCGTCGCCGGCGGCAAAGACGCCGGGCACGCTGGTCGCGCCCTTCGCGTCGACGATGATCTCGCCGTACTTGCTCAGCTCCACCGCGCCCTTGAGCCACTCGGTGTTGGGCACCAGGCCGATCTGCACGAACACGCCGGCCAGGTCGATGCCGTGCTCGGTACCGGTCGCACGATCCTTGTAGCGCAGGCCGATGACCTTCTGGCCGTCGCCGGTGATCTCGGTGGTCTGCGCGTGGGTGTGGATTTCCACGTTGGGCAGGCTCCTGAGCTTGTTGACGAGCACGGCATCGGCCTTGAGCTGCTCGGCGAACTCGATCAGCGTGACATGCGCCACCACGCCGGCCAGATCGATCGCGGCCTCGACGCCGGAGTTGCCGCCGCCGATCACCGCCACCTTCTTGCCCTTGAACAGCGGGCCGTCGCAATGCGGGCAATAGGCCACGCCCTTGTTGCGGTACTCGGCCTCGCCGGGCACGTTGACGTTGCGCCAGCGCGCGCCGGTGGACAGGATCACCGTGCGGCCCTGCAACTGCGCGCCGTTGCTGAGCGTGACCGTGGTCGTGCCGCCGGGCTGCAGCGAAGGCTCGAGCTTCTCGACGCGCTGGCCGTTCATGATGTCGACGTCGTAGTGGCGCGCATGCGCCTCCAGCGCCGCGGCGAACTTCGGGCCCTGCGTCTCCAGCACCGAGATGTAGTTCTCGATGCCCAGCGTGTCCAGCGTCTGCCCGCCGAAGCGCTCGGCCACGATGCCGGTCTTGATGCCCTTGCGCGCCGCATACACCGCCGCCGCCGCGCCGGCCGGGCCGCCGCCGACGATGAGCACGTCGAACAGACCCTTGGTGGCGAGCTTCGCCGCTTCACGCGCGGCGTTGCCGGTGTCGACCTTGGCGAGGATCTCGCCGATCTCCATGCGGCCCGAGCCGAAGGGCTGGCCGTTCAGGTAGACGGTGGGCACGGCCATGATCTGGCGCGCGTCGACCTCGGCCTTGAACAGGCCGCCGTCGATGGCCACGTGGCGGATGCGCGGGTTGAGCACCGCCATCAGGTTCAGCGCCTGCACGACGTCGGGGCAGTTGTGGCAGGTCAGGGACATGTAGGTCTCGAAGACGAAGTCGCCGTCGAGATTCCGGATCTGGTCGATGACATCGGCCTCGAGCTTCGGCGGGTGGCCGCCGGCCTGCAGCAGCGCGAGCACCAGCGAGGTGAACTCGTGGCCCATCGGGATGGCCGCGAAGCGCACGCCCATGTCGGCGCCGGCGCGGCTGATCGAGAACGACGGGCGCCGCGCGTCGTCGCCATCGAAGCGTGCCGTGATCAGCGGGCTGAGCGCCGCTACTTCGGCAATCAACTCGCGCATCTCGGCCGAGGCTTCGCGATCGTCGAGCGAGGCGACGAGTTCCACCGGCTGCGTCACGCGCTGCAGGTAGCCGGCAAGCTGAGATTTGAGGCTGTCATCCAACATGGCAAAAGCTCCAACGTGATCAAGCAGCCGCCGCGGAACCGGCTCGGCCGGGCCGCTGGCGGCGCCCCCTGGGGGGAGCGCCGTGAGGCGCTTCGGGGGGGTGGTTTCAGATCTTGCCGACCAGATCCAAGGACGGGGTCAGCGTCTTGGCGCCTTCCTGCCACTTGGCCGGGCACACCTGGCCGGGGTTCTTCGCGACGTACTGGGCGGCCTGCAGCTTGCGCAGCGTTTCCTTGACGTCACGCGCGATGGCGTTGTCGTGGATCTCGGCGGTCTTGATCACGCCGTCCGGGTTGGCGATGAAGGTGCCGCGCAGCGCCAGGCCTTCTTCCTCGATGTGCACGCCGAACATGCGCGTCAGCGTGTGCGTCGGGTCGCCGACCAGCGGGAACCGGGCCTTGCCGACGGCCGGGCTGGTCTCGTGCCACACCTTGTGCGAGAAGTGCGTGTCGGTGGTGACGATGTAGACCTCGGCGCCGGCGTCCTTGAAGGCGGCGTAGTTGTCGGCCGCGTCTTCCACTTCGGTCGGGCAGTTGAAGGTGAAGGCGGCCGGCATGAAGATCAGCACGGACCACTTGCCCTTGAGCGTCTGGTCGCTGACTTCGATGAACTTGCCGTTCTGGAAGGCGGTGGTCTTGAACGGCTGGATGGTGGTGTTGATGATCGACATGGTGCTTTCCTTGGAGTGATGAAGGTGATGAAACGGAACTGACAGGCGCTATTTTGTGTGCGCTGCAGCATATCGTGGGTTGATTGAAAAAATCCCAGCGATTGAGCCTGCCTATCGAGTGCGAATGTCGCGTCGAACACCCGACAAAGTCGACAAGGGCCTGTTCGACGCTGCTGCGAAGCATGCCGACGCGAACGCCAAGTGACTGATCCGCAAGGCTTTTCCGGCCGAGGTGATGGCTGGCACGCTTGCTGCGAAGAAGCCTCCCGAACGCCACCAGGGAGCGCCCGCGATGGACCTGCCGAACACCAAGCCGATCTACCTGGACTATGCCGCCACGACGCCGGTGGACCCGCGGGTGGTGCAGCAGATGGTGCCGTACCTGTACGAGCAGTTCGGCAACCCGGCCTCGCGCAGCCATGCCTACGGCTGGGCTGCGGAAGAGGCGGTGGAGATCGCCCGCGAGCACGTCGCCGCGCTGATCGGCGCCGACCCGCGCGAGATCGTCTGGACCTCCGGCGCCACCGAGTCGAACAACCTCGCCATCAAGGGCGCGGCGCTGTTCAGCAAGGCCAAGGGAAAGCACCTGATCACGCTGAAGACCGAGCACAAGGCCGTGCTCGACACCATGCGCGAGCTCGAGCGCGAGGGCTTCGAGGTGACCTACCTCGACGTGATGGGCAACGGCCTGCTCGACCTCGAGGTGCTGAAGGCCGCGCTGCGGCCCGACACGATCCTGGTCTCGGTCATGCATGTCAACAACGAGATCGGCGTGATCCAGGACATCGCCGCGATCGGCGCACTGTGCCGCTCGCGCGGCATCCTCTTCCACGTCGACGCGGCGCAGGCCAGCGGCAAGGTGGTCATCGACCTGAGCCAGCTTCCGGTGGATCTGATGAGCCTGTCGGCGCACAAGACCTACGGGCCCAAGGGCATCGGCGCGTTGTACGTGCGGCGCAAGCCGCGCGTGCGCATCGAGGCGCTGATCCACGGCGGCGGCCACGAGCGCGGCATGCGCTCGGGCACGCTGCCCACGCACCAGATCGTCGGCATGGGCGAGGCCTACCGGCTGGCGCGCGAATCCATGGCCACGGAGAACGAACGCATTCGTGCGCTGCGCGACCGACTGCTCACCGCGCTGCAGACGATCCCCGAGGTGCGCGTCAACGGCGACCTCGCGCAGCGCGTGCCGCACAACCTGAACATCAGCTTCCAGTTCGTCGAGGGTGAATCGCTGCTGATGGGCATGAAGGGCATCGCTGTGTCGTCGGGCTCGGCCTGCACCTCGGCCAGCCTGGAGCCGAGCTACGTGCTGCGCGCGCTGGGCCTGTCCGACGAGATCGCGCACAGCTCGATCCGCTTCTCGGTCGGGCGGTTCACCACCGAGGCCGAGATCGACCGCGCGGTGGCGCAGGTCAAGGGCACGGTCGAGCGGCTGCGTTCGCTCAGCCCCCTGTGGGACATGCACCAGGCCGGCATCGACCTCGCGTCGATCCAGTGGGCAGCGCATTGATCAACGGAGCATCACCATGGCATACAGCGACAAGGTCATCGACCACTACGAGAACCCGCGCAACGTCGGCGCCTTCGACGGCGCGGATGGCGAGGTGGGCACCGGCATGGTCGGCGCGCCGGCCTGCGGCGACGTGATGAAGCTGCAGATCCGCGTCAACCCGGCCACCGGCGTGATCGAGGACGCGAAGTTCAAGACCTACGGCTGCGGCTCGGCGATCGCCTCGAGCTCGCTGGTCACCGAGTGGGTGAAGGGCAAGACGCTCGACCAGGCACTGGCCATCAAGAACACCGCCATCGCCGAGGAGCTGGCGCTGCCGCCGGTGAAGATCCACTGCTCCATCCTCGCCGAAGACGCGATCAAGGCCGCGGTGTCCGACTACCGCACGCGCCATGACGCCGGCACCACCGTGCTCGAACAGCCCGCCTGCGCCCCGGTCGCCAAGGCGGCCTGACCCTCCCATTCTTCAGGAGAATCCCATGTCCGCCTGCCAATCCCAAGGCCATGCCGGCCACAGCGCCTCGTCCTGCGCCACCTCCAGCCCGATGGCGGCCGCTGGCTTCGTGCCGCCGGTGCTGCCCGACGGCGAAGCGCCGATCAAGATCAGCGAGACGGTGGTCGGCAAGGTCGCCGAGATGCTCGCCGACGAGGGCGACCCGGCGCTGCAACTGCGCATCTTCGTCACCGGCGGCGGCTGCTCGGGCTTCCAGTACGGCTTCGCCTTCGACGACGAGAAGAAGGAAGACGACGTGCGCGTCGAACGCGGCCCGATCACCGTGGTCGTCGACGCGATGAGTCTGCAGTACCTGATGGGCGCCGAGATCGACTACGAGGACAACCTGGAGGGCGCGCGCTTCGTGATCCGCAACCCGAACGCCTCCAGCACCTGCGGCTGCGGCAGTTCGTTCTCCGTCTGATGTTGGCCCCCAAGACGCCTGTGGCGTCGCCCCCCCGAGGGGGAGTGGCCCGCTTGGGGCGGCCCGGCGCGGGCCGGCCTTCGGCCCCTCTTTAAGGAATCACCATGAGCCTCTCCGTGACCCCCAAGGCGGCGAACCAGATCCGCAAGGCGCTGCAAAAGCGCGGCGGCGGTGTCGGCCTGCGCGTGGCCATCAAGACCAGCGGCTGCTCGGGTTACGCCTACGCGCTGGAGTTCGCCGACGCGCCCGCCGCCGAAGACCTGAGCTTCGAGAGCGAAGGCGTGCAATTGCTTGTCGACGCGAAGAGCCTGCCGATGATCGACGGCACGCAGCTCGACTGGGTGCGCGAGGGCCTGAACGAAGGCTTCAAGTTCAACAACCCGAACGCCAGCGCCACCTGCGGCTGCGGCGAATCCTTCGCCGTGTAGGAACGGAGCGGGCGATGGCACTTCTGCAGATCGCCGAACCGGGCCGCGCCGCGGCGCCGCACCAGCACCGCCTGGCGGTCGGCATCGACCTGGGCACCACCAACTCGCTGGTGGCCACGGTGCGCAGCGCCGTGCCCACGGTGCTTCCTGACGAAGCAGGCCGGCTGCTGCTGCCCTCGGTGGTGCACTACGGCGACGAAGACCAGGTGCTGATCGGCGACGCGGCGCGCGAACGGGCCGCGGAGGACCCGGGCAACACCATCGCATCGTCCAAGCGGCTGATCGGCCGTGCCATGGCCGACGTGCGCGCCGGCACCCTGGCCTATGCCGTCGAGGCGCTGTCGGACAGCGCCGTCGGCGTGCGCACGCGCCACGGCCTGAAGAGCCCGGTGGACATCGGTGCCGAGGTGCTGCGCGCCTTGCGCGAGCGCGCGGAGAGCGCGCTCGGCGGGCCGCTGGTCGGCGCCGTCATCACCGTGCCGGCCTACTTCGACGACGCGCAGCGCCAGGCCACCAAGGACGCAGCCGCGAAGGCGGGCCTGAACGTGCTGCGCCTGCTCAACGAACCCACTGCCGCGGCCGTGGCCTACGGGCTGGACCACGCGGACGAAGGCATCTACGTCGTCTACGACCTCGGCGGCGGCACCTTCGACGTGTCGATCCTGCGCCTGATGCGCGGCGTGTTCGAGGTGATCGCCACCAGCGGCGACGCGCAACTCGGCGGCGACGACTTCGATCACCGCCTGGCCGCCTGGTTTGCCGCAGCCACCGGCGACGACTGGGGCGCGCAGGACATCGGTGCGCTGCACGCCGCGGCGCGCGCCGCCAAGGAGGCGCTGACCGACCGGCTCGAGGTGCGCATGAGCTGTCGCCGCGCCGACGGCACGCTGGAGTCGCTGACGGTCGACCGCGTGCTCTTCGACGACATCACGCACGATCTCGTCGAGCGCACGCTGGGCCCGGTCAAGCGCGCGCTGCGCGACGCGAAGCTCAGGCCGGACGAAGTCAACGGCGTCGTGCTGGTCGGCGGCTCGACGCGCATGCTGCAGGTGCGCGCCGCGGTGAAGCGCCTGTTCGGCCACGAGCCCTTCACCGGCATCGACCCCGATCAGGCGGTGGCGCTGGGTGCGGCGATCCAGGCCGACCAGCTGGCGGGCAACCGCGCCGGTGGCAACGAGCTGCTGCTGCTCGACGTGAGCCCGCTGTCGCTGGGGCTGGAGACCATGGGCGGGCTGGTCGAGAAGATCATCCCGCGCAACAGCAGCATCCCGACCGCGCGGGCGCAGGACTTCACCACGTTCAAGGACGGCCAGACGGCGATGGCGCTGCACGTGGTGCAGGGCGAGCGCGAGCTGGTCAGCGAATGCCGCTCGCTGGCGCGCTTCACGCTGCGCGGCATCCCGCCGATGGTGGCCGGCGCGGCGCGCATCCGCGTGAGTTTCCAGATCGACGCTGATGGCTTGCTGTCCGTCAGCGCCGTCGAGCAGACCAGCGGCGTGCAGGCGCAGGTGGAGGTGAAGCCGAGCTACGGCCTGGCCCCCGATGCGGTGGCCGGCATGCTGATGGATGCGCTGGGCAGCGCCGAGGCCGATGCCGCGGCGCGCATGCTGCGCGAAGCCGAAGTCGATGCGCGCCGCCTGCTCGACGCCACCGAAGCGGCGTTGCACGAGGACGGCGCTCAGCTGCTGCAGCCACGCGAACAGCTCGACATCCTGAACGCGATGCAGGCGGTGGCGGATCTGCTGGAGCAATGTGCAGAGAGCGAGGGCACCTCGCTGGACGAGCACAAGGGCTTGCGGGTGGCCTTGCGCGATGCCACCGAAGGCCTGAACCGGGCCACGACGCCGTTCGCCGGCAAGCGAATGGACGCGCGGGTGCGACAGGCGCTGTCGGGGCAGCGGGTCGACCAACTGGCGGCCTGATGACGGAACCCGTCCTTCCGCGGCCGACCACGCAAGTGCGTGTGCTGCCCCACGCCGAGCTCTGCCCCGAGGGCATGAGCTTCGAGGCGAAACAAGGCCGCAAGCTGGTCGATGAACTGCTGGCCCACGGCATCACCATCGAGCATGCGTGCGAGAAGGTCTGCGCCTGCGCGACCTGCCATGTGCACCTGCGCAGCGGCGCGGAGTTCGTGGCTCCCGCCGACGAGGAAGAGGAAGACCAGCTCGACGATGCCTGGGGCCTCGACGCGCAGTCGCGGCTGTCGTGCTGCGTGCGCGTCAAAGGCACCGAATTGGTGATCGAGCTGCCCCGCTTTTCGCGCAACCACGCGCGTGAGGGCTGAACCCGGCCACGCCGGTGTGAAAAAATCGGCGCGAAGCGCGACTTGTCGAAGCCCGAGGCTGCTCCACTGCCCTGCGTCAAGGTGTCGACACGGGGAGGGCCCACACTGACGGCGCGCCTCAGCAGAGGCGGGCTCCCGAACCCATGGACAAACACTACCTCACGCCGCTTTTCGCCCCCGAATCGATCATCGTCTTCTGCGGCTCGCCCGACGATCCCGCCGGCCAGACCGCACAGGCGCGGGCCTTGCGTCAGGCCCTGAGCACGCAGCGCTACAGCGGCAGCTTGCAGTTCCTCGACATCCACGACACCGGCACGCTGGCCGACCTGGCGCAGGCGCGGGCCGATCTGGCCATCATCGCGCTGCCGCCCAAGGACGTGGCTGCCGCGCTTGAGATCGCCGGCCGCATGACCTGCCGCTCGGCGCTGGTCATCTCCGCCGGCATCGATGCCGACCAGGCCGCCGAACTGAAGAAGATCGCGCGCCGCGAAGGCGTGTTCCTGCTCGGCCCCAACTGCCTGGGCATGCAGCGCCCCAAGCTGCAGCTCAACGCCAGCGCCACCGGCCCGATGGCCCGCGCCGGCTCGCTCGCGCTGGTCTCGCAGTCTGGCGCGCTGACCACGTCGATGCTCGACTGGGCGAGCAACAACGCCGTCGGCTTCTCGTCGGTGGTTTCGGTCGGGCCGCACACCGCGCTGGACATCGCGCAGGTGCTGGATTTCTTCGCCAACGATCCGCAGACGCACAGCATCATCGTCTACCTCGAAGGCATTGCCGATGCGCGCCGCTTCATGAGCGCGCTGCGCATGGCGGCGAACGCCAAGCCGGTGGTGGTGCTCAAGGCCGGCCGCAAGCCGGCCGGCAACGCCGCCGCGCAGACGCACAGCGGCACCATCGTCGGCAGCGACGAGGTGTTCGACGCGGCGCTGCGCCGTGCCGGCGCCGTGCGCGTGCGCTCCTTCGTCGAACTGTTCTCCGCCGCCAAGTGCCTGGCCTCGCGCTACCGGCCGGTGGGCCGGCGGCTGGCCATCGTCACAAACGGTGGCGGGCCAGGCGTGCTGGCGGCCGACTGGGTCAACGAGATCCACCTGCACCTGGGCCGGCTGTCGCCGCAGACGCAGGCGGCACTGAAGCCGCAGCTGCCGGACCTGGCCACGCTGTCGGACCTGATCGACCTGTCCGAGGAAGCCGGGCCCGAGCACTACCGCACCGCCATCGAGGCCGCCGCGCGGGATGCGCAGATCGACGGCGTGTTGACGATCTATTCGCCCAAGGTCGGCGCCGATGCGGCCGGCATGGCGCAGGCGCTCATCGACATCAAGCAGTCGGTCGGCAAGCCGCTGCTCGCCTGCTGGATGGGCGACGCCTCGGTGGGCGAGGCGCGCCGGCTGCTCAACGTAGCCGGCATCCCCAGCTTCCGCACGCCGGAAGCGGCGGTGGGCGCCTTCGGCAACATCGCTTCGTTCTACCAGAACCAGTTGCTGCTGCAGCAGACGCCGCCGCCGCTCACGGCACTGGCCCAGCCCGACATCGAGGGCGCGCGGCTGGTCATCGAGAGCGTGCTCGCCGAGCGCCGCAACGTGCTCACCGAGATGGAGTCGAAGACGCTGCTGTCGTGCTTCCACATCCCGGTCACGAACACGGTGCTGGCGCGCAGTGCCAACGAGGCCATGATGATCGCCTCGCAGCTGGGCTTCCCGGTGGCGCTGAAGATCGATTCGCCCGACATCAGCCACAAGTCCGACGTGCAGGGCGTGGCGCTGAACATCATGAACGCGACCGGTGCGCGCGACACCTACACCGACATGGTGCAGCGCGTGGCGCGGCTGCAGCCGCAGGCGCGCATCAACGGCGTGACGGTGCAGAAGATGGCAGGCGCGCGGCGCGGCCGCGAGGTCTGCGTCGGCCTGGTCAACGACGAGCCCTTCGGCCCGGTGATCATGTTCGGCGCCGGCGGCACCATGATCGAGCTGATCGGCGACCGAGCGATGGAGCTGCCGCCGCTGAACCAGTTCCTGGCGCGCCGCCTGATCGAGCGCGCCCGCGTGGCCGAGACGCTGGCCGAGTGGCGCGGCGCCAGCGCCGTCGACATGGAGGCGCTCGAGCAGGTGCTGCTGCGTGTCTCGGAGATGGTCTGCGAGCTGCCGCAGCTGCGCGAGATGGACATCAACCCGATCATCGTGGACGAATCGGGCGCGGTGTCGGTCGATGCGCGCATCGTCATCGGCCACGCCGTCTCGAACGCGGGCGACCGCTCGGGCCGCTACCACCACCTGGCCATCCTGCCCTACCCGGCGCGCTACGAGCGCGTCTGGCCGATGCGCGGCGGCGGCCAGTACACGGTGCGCCCGATCCACCCCGACGACGCGCAGATGCTGCAGGCGCTGGTGCGCGGGCTCTCCGCAGAGAGCCGCTACTTCCGCTTCATCTCGTCGCTGGCGGAGCTGTCGCCGGCGATGCTGGCGCGCTTCACGCTGATCGACTACGACCGCGAGATGGCGCTGGTGGCCGTGTTCAAGGAGCGCAAGGCCGACGCGCAGGGCGTGATCACCGAGACCGAACGCATCATCGGCGTGTCTCGCTACATCACCAACCCCGACCAGACGAGCTGCGAGTTCTCGCTGGTGGTGGCCGACGACTTCAGCGGCAAGGGCCTGGGCTCGCGGCTGATGGAAAGCATCATGGAAGTGGCGCGCGAGAAGGGCCTGTCCGAGATCGAGGGCCTGGTGCTGGCGAAGAACCCGGCCATGCTCAAGCTGATGAAGTCGCTGGGCTTCGGCGAGAAGCCCTTCCACGAGGACCCGGACTTCAGGATCCTCACCCACGCGCTCTGAGGAAGTGAATCTGTCGGGTGGCCGGATTGCCTGCGGTTTGAACGGCGGCAGCCGGCCATGAGCGGACGCCCGTGCGCGTCGGCTCGTGGGCCTCTCAATCCGAACGACCAGGGGCCGCCCCGCTGCGTGTGAGGAGCTCGACCCGACGGCGATCTAGGCTGACGACGACATCCCGGAACCTCCAGGGCACCTATTGCTGGGCCGTCAAGCGTCGGGCCATATCGCATTGGTCATTGCGCAGGAGGTTTGAAACTGCCATGCTCGGCCGACATCGATAACGACTCGACGCGGGTGATCGTCACGGGGAGGCCCTAGCAAATGAACATGCGGACTCTGAGAAGACCACCTGACGGTAAGGGAGGTAGGCGGTCCTTAAATCGCGGACGGAAGCCAGCGGCGGCCCCGGTCAACCTCCAGGGGTTCGAAGAGGCGGCGCGGCGGAAGCTGTCCACCTCGACGTTCGACTTCCTCGCGGGGGGTGCTGCGGACGAGCACACGATCCGCTGGAATCGCGAGGCGTACGACCGGCTCCGCCTCCGGCCCCGGGTGCTGGTCGACGTCTCCTCGGTCGACACTCGCGTGACGCTACTCGGGCTCGATCTGCCCCACCCGATCCTGCTGGCGCCGGTCGCCTACCAGAAGCTCTTCCATCGGGAGGGCGAGCTGGCCGCCGTGCGCGGGGCCGGGGCGGCCCAGGCGCTGTTCGTCTTCAGTTCGAGCGCGAACGTCTCGGTCGAGGACGTTGGTCGCGCGGCCACCTCGCCGCTCTGGTTCCAACTCTATGTGCAGGCCGACCGGGGCGCGAACAAAGAGATCATCGCGCGCGCCATCGCCGCCGGGTGCAAGGCGCTCTGCGTCACGGTCGACACGCCGGTGATCGGGCCGCGCAACCGCGAACAGCGAGTAGGCTTCACGCTTCCCCCGGGCCTCCCCGTTCCGATGAATCCGCAGAACGTGAAGGCGAGAAGCTCCGGCGGCAGCACCAAGCGCGTCTCGGTGACCTGGAAGGACATCGAAGAGTTTCAGTCGAGCAGCTCGGTGCCCGTGCTTCTCAAGGGCGTCCTGCACCCGGAGGATGCCCAGATCGCGGCGGCGATGAAGTTGGGCGGCGTAATCGTGTCGAACCACGGCGGCCGCAACCTCGACACCGCGCCCGCCACGATCGACGCGCTGCCGGAGATCATCGACCGCGTCGCGGGCCGTGTCCCCGTACTCGTGGACGGCGGCATCCGCCGGGGGACGGACGTGCTCAAGGCGCTGGCGGTGGGCGCGTCGGCGGTGCTGATCGGCCGTCCCTATGCGTACGCCCTGGCGGTCGACGGCGCCGACGGCGTCGCGCGCGCCGTGGGAATCCTGCGAACCGAACTGGAGATGGCGATGGCGCTGGTCGGCCGCCCGTCGATCGGCGCGCTGGACCGGACCCTCCTCGGATGAAGGACAAGTCGATGCTTCATTCGCCTCTCCGACATTGACGCTCCGGGGATTACACACCGCGG
>Ga0208939_1001447_pt1 | contig 17796 bp, 19 predicted proteins | sample AD_STIC12_MetaG_FD_184437 | JGI IMG/M metagenome (GOLD analysis project Ga0208939, IMG submission 184437) | Active sludge microbial communities of municipal wastewater-treating anaerobic digesters from USA - AD_STIC12_MetaG (SPAdes) (version 2) | ecosystem: Engineered > Bioreactor > Anaerobic >...
TTTGCCGGCCATTGGGCTGGCGTAGGAAATACGTCAGTACCATGCGCCAGCGACTGGTTTGGCTTAGTCTCCACCCGATGCGCTCGGCATGTTCTTCCGCAGGCTCGCAAAAGAATTGCAGGACGTTGTAGATAGCCTCGCTGCTCGACGGGGTATTCAATGAGGGCAGTGCGCTGTTCGGCGCGCTGCTGCTTGTCGGCGTGGTAACAGACAACAAAAACCTCCCGCAAAGGTGAATCATTGACTCGCAGGAGGTACGCTCTTTGGTACGTTTTGTGCTATAATAGCTTGTACCTGGGAGCTACTTCTCCCCGGTCGCGCTCCCGGCTGGTTGCACAGCGCGGGAGCAACTTTTGTCAGGGTGGGGGGCGTCTTCTGTCTTGGCCGACGTGGCGCCCTCCACCGTCATTTGTATCTCCACTCTTGCCGTCGAGCCGTCAGGCTGTCGCTTAGCGTGTCACGGGCAGAGTAGAGAGCAATCGTTACTATTATGGTCTGTTTCAATGTGCTCAAAACTGATAAAAGTATACACCGTCTCCCTCTTTTTGTCAATAGCATCGGTTTGGTGATTACCCACAAGTGGGTTGCGGTTTGCAAGACTCCGCCCTTCGCAGTATGCTTGGGAGTGCTAACAACCAAAGCGCTGCGGAGGGCGGAGTGATGACAAGCATACTGCAAGAAGCGGGAAATGACAAACTTCCGGTGGCGGAGTTGCAGGCGGATCTGGACCTGTTCCTGCAGCCGGTCTTGAGGCGTTTGCCGGAGAAGCGGCTGCGGGCTGTGGGCAAGCTGGCGGTGCAGGGAATTCTAGGCAGCCAGTCGCCGCTGCTGACGCAAATGGCGCGGGGTGTAGTGCGCGCGGAGGAGACGCTCTGGCCCACAGCCAAGAGGTTCTACCGCTTTGTGGGGAACGCGCGCTTCAGCCATCGAGATCTGTTGAAGGGGTTGTATGGCATGGCCCAACGGACCGTGGCTGAGCACCAACCGGCGCATCTGGTGGTGGCCTTGGACCCGGTCAACTTTGAGAAGCCGTACACCGAGGAGTTGGAAGGTGTCTCCACCGTTATGAAGAGCACCCCGCCCCCACCCAAGGGTCAAAAGAAGCGGCTGACATCCGGGTATCCGGCGCTCACGGCCACCGTGGTCAACTTGCCCGAACCGGTGCTGACCTACGCCAACTGGTTCTCCTACGTGACGGCCGATTTCGTGAGTCAGAACCGCGAGCTCTATCGCGCGATTCGTACCACCCGCGCCTTGTTTCCTGAAACCAAGCTCCGCTTTGTCGGGGACGCCGGCCTGGATGACCAGAAGTTCTTCCAGCAGCTGGCGTTGGTTCGCGCCGAGTTCACCATCCGCTCTTGCCATAACCGCACGGTCGAGGTGTACAATGACCGACTCGAGCGTTGGGAGGAGGAGCTGTTGTACGATCTGACGGCCTCCGTGCCGCTGTCGCTCAAGCTGCACGTGGCCTTTACCCACGCGCGTAAGGTACGCCACGTCAATCTCGAACTGGGCTGGCTGATGGTCCGCCTCCCTGGCACCCAGCAGGTCTTGTGGGCCGTGGTCGCCCACGACCCCGACTCCGATCGCGATCTCGTGCTGCTCACCAACATCCCGGTGCGTACTGCTGCAGACGCCCAAACCGTGTACACCGAGTGGCGCTACCGGCCCCGGATCGAACATACCTACCGCTTTGACCAAGAGGCTGGACTGGATGTCGAAGACATGCGTGTGCAGACCCTCGAGCGGATGCGTCGCGTCTTTGCGCTGGTCCTGATGGCCGCCCTGTTTGTCTATCACGTTGCTCACACCTGGCCGCGCTGCACGGTCCTCTGGCTCCGCCGCTTGGGTGGTAAGCTCGGCCTTTCCTCTGACCTGGACGGCCCCTATGTCCTGCTCTCCGGCATCAGCGCGGTCTTCATCACTGCGGCTACGCTCGCTTTCGCCGCTCATCACCCTTTCCCCAGAACCCGAGGCACTTGTGGGTAATCACCAACATCGGTGGACAAAACACAAAAAAACAGGGGATTTCCCCCTGTTTGATATGTCTCTCGACTCCTAGATCAATCCAAGTCTTAGTAGATCTTTGTCTCTGGGTATCAGCCGACTGCCGTATTGAGTTTGCTGGCTGTGCAACTTACCTAAAGCCTGGGCCCGTGACCAGGAGACGAGTTTGGCATTACGTGAACCCGTGGCCAATGCCGGAAGCCAACCGTATTTGTGCCACAGAAAAACAGTCTTGGTACCAAGGCGCCGTACGACCTCGTTGAGAGATACCAGTTCATCATTCTCAGCAGTACATACTTGAGCCGCGACTAGCACCACATCCGCGACTGCAACAATGATTTGCTCACCGGCTTTGCCAGCATCGACTGCTCCCGCATCCACTGCGCGCCGAAGTAACTCCGGGTCAATATGATATTGCTCGGCGGCTTGCTCCAGGGGCAGATATTCAGGCAAGTCAGTCGCGTTTACCAAATCGTGCCTCTTGCATTGTGTGGCTACCGCTTCAACTCATCACTTTGCGGCGCCCAAAATCCTTACTTCTAGGAATTAGGCGCTGACGCCCACGAGCCTCCCGTATTTCGCCTAACGCTTGAGCGCGTGTCCAGGAGACCAGTTTGGCGCGCCTGGGTCCCGATGCTATTGCCGGTAGCCAACCGCGTTCTTGCCAACGAGATACGGTTCCGGACGGTATCTCTAGGCGGCGCGCCACCTCGCTGATTGAGACCAATTCGTCTCCGCTCGCTTTAGGTTTTTTCATCTGCACCGTAATCACTGCCACATCTTCGTCATCAACTAAAACGGTTCCATTGACTGATATGGCGCGAATGGCATTGTCTTCCACGGCGCAATCTAGCACCTGGGGATCCACATTGTAGCGATTCGCGGCTTCTTCCAGAGGAACGAATTTTGGTAAATCAATCAGCCCCATTAGCGTCCTCCTTGCGGATGGCTATAAACGCAACAACCCGGCATCATCATGCCGGGCCGTATTTCCGGTTACGACCCGGAATGGTCGTCATCTTCAGGGGCTTTTCGTTTACCACGTGGTAAACAAAAAGCCCAAACTAATTGCTAGTTCGTCTGGATTCGACAACGGATTCATATTCCGAATCTGCAAACTCATCCGTAGGCAAGGATGATAACCCCGACTCGGAGAAAGCCTGTTCGGCCAGTTGTTTGGCTTGTTCGCGCTCCAATCCTAATGCCGCATATTGCAGCCCATGTTCATATAGGCGTAATAATACTTCCAGATAAACTGGATAAAGCTCTGGCGACCGCCCGCTTCCTAAGAGGGAAAACAGGGAGCGGGGTAAGGTTTTGTTCCATTCGTGCATGACACAGTTCTCTGCCTATTTGTCTGAATCAGCTATACTTTGGCATAGCCAATTCCGTAGTAAATCGTGGCTGCAAATCTCATTATTTGTGATTCATTATAGTTATTAAATAGTTTGAGTCAAGCCCAATTGTCTGGCATCAAACCTGAGTCTGTTTGCAGGATCTGCAATCGTGGCTTGGTCGAATACTAATCTATTCGGTGATCCACCGGCAGTTTCTCCAAATATGTTGTTGAATTTATAGGGTAGATGGATTCATCATCGAGTTTACCCTTATTGCCAAATCGAAGCAAAATTCAGTAGATCATTGTCTGGGGGTAATCAGGTTATCTTCCCGTTGAGATATTGTGATGAAGTGACAGTGTGTATGGCAAGGAATCTAATCTGTCCGCTATCCGTCGTTGATTAAGCATTCCTAGGTGGTAAAACCATGAAACAACTAAGCATCAAAGATGACCTAATCGTGGAGCTGTGGGAGGCATGGGAGCGCGGTGACGGGCGGCCAGCATTGGCTCTGCGCCGGAAATACTCTGATTGTGCCGTTGAGTTTCACCTCAACGAAGTCCGCCACCTTGTAGACGCTCTTGTCAATGCCACGGCAGAACTGGCGGAAGCTACGGTGACGCCGCCGCAGTGGTCGGACTAGGCGTGGCCCAATGTCGGCAAATGGTATAATGCCAACACATTGTGTGACGAGGGAGAAGCCAGATGCCGCGTGGGATTGGTGAGGTATATTTCCAAGATGAAGAGGCTTTTGAGCAAGCTCTGGAAAAGCTAAACGCACTAACGCCAGAGCTTGGCCAATGGCATTTGACACAAGCGCGCCGCGAGCACGAGGATCCCTTTGGGGAACTTATTGCTCCTGGGGAGTATTACTACAATCGGCAGGTAGGATTGGGCTGGAGTGACGTAATCAGAGTTTCACGGCTGTCTATGGAACGGCTGCTGTATGTTGTTGCCGGGAATAACCCCTACATGACCAAAGTGGTCGAGCTGCTCCATCTGGTGCGGATGAGCCGAAAAGAGGTAGCCGCGGCGGTTTATGCGCGGCTTGGAGAGAAATCAACAGAGGCCGAAGGGTAATCCTCCGGCCTCTGCTTGTTGTAGCCTCACGGTATAGTACCAAGCTCCGCTAGTACCTGCGTCAGTGCCTCCTGGCGCTGAGTCACCCACTGGGCGACCGGCTCGGCCTGGTTATTTGCGGATGGCGCTGGCGCTTGTTGCAGGTCGGCGGCCAGCAGTTGCGGCAGTTCTTCGACGTGCGCGAGGCGGTAAAGCGTTTCGTAGAATAGCTGTTTCCCCGCAGGATTATCAGTGAATGTGTAGAGACTGAGCCGTCGGCGCAATGGCCCCAAGTCGTCCTTCGGGGGTTGTATCGTCTCCGTTCCTGCTGACTTCAGACCGCGCAGCAGGACGTGCAATTCCTCTGGAAATGCCATGCGCAGATCGGTCAGCCCAAAGCCCATCGCCAAGTCGTGACCAAAAATCCAACCGTCGTTGCTTCTCAGCATTGATCCTGGTTCAGTATCGTCTGCGAAGATGCCCAGAGCGAGGATCCGATAGTAGTCCTTGGCGTTGTTGGTTGGCAGCTCCTGCTCCTCACGTCCATCACCGATGCGGCAGCGGCATGTGCGGGCATCCAGGTCTACAGCGAGCACCTTCAAAGATTCGTCCATGAAACCTACCGCCACTTGTGGCTCGATAGGGCCCAGGCCACCCCGATTGGAGCGCACGCGGCGCACACGGCCCACTGGCTCCGGGTAGCGCACCCATCGTACCGTCTGGTATGGGATATTTAGTTCACGGGCGCAGAGGTAACTCAAGCGCTCCGCTATCGCGTCACGGGCGTAAGATTTCAGGAGATAGGTCGGCGTTCGCGGCGTGTCCAGGGGTTCGCCCCGCTGTCGGTACGGCAACACCTCCTGGACCTCGCCATCGCCGTTGCCAAAACGCCGCGACCGCACGGTTTCAAAACCTTGCAAATCCGTGGGTGTATCATCGGTTGGCCAGTTCCAGGTTGTCATCGTAGTTCTCCGTGTTGTTTGCCAATGTAACAGATACCGTTAGCACAGTTCATTGCGTTTTCCTTGTCGGACTAGCGTTTGGTTCGGCGCTTTGCCGATTCTTGATTGCGGATTTCCCATGCCAGTTGTTTTGCTCTGGCAATTCCCTCTACGGGAAACTCTCTGATGCCAGGATAGAGTTTCGACGGATCTTCAGCATACCAACTCCCATTTATCTTTTTCATTCTCTTGTCGCAGTTAAACCCCCCAATCATTCCACTGAAAGAATGCACCAAATGGCTAGCACCTCGGAACCCTCTGCGAAAATCGGCGGCGTTCACTTTGCCCCAAACTTGTACATATCTGACCAGTGCCGCGCGCCTGAACCAGTCAAATAGATGGGATTGAATCTTCCTGTGTGTCCAACCGTAAAAATCCAGGTAACTTGTTTCGTCCCAATTTCTTTCTCCGTGCTCTAAGATCTCAAATTCAATCCCGTCAAAGGTTTTCTGTGTGCAAAGTTCGAGCCTCGTTTGTCTCTCTGAAATTGAGATGGTAACAGATCCCAAACTGCTCGACACACCAAAATCTATTTGCTGGCGTGTCTGCACTTCGTCCAAGCCACCAGACGGTGTCAATTCCTGCTCTTGCATAGTCCTCCGTCCTTTGTTGTAGTTCCTCAGTGGTGATACCCGCTAATTGCACTTCGTGAGCAATTCGCCACCCCATAGGAAATGTAAGAACCAAATCTGCCACTCGCTTAGCCTCTGGGATTTTTACCTCAAAGTCAATCTGTAAGTCGTCAACATACTCTGCGAAATACTCTCGAAGAAACTGTGCCAATGCTCTTTTTCCTTGACGGTGAGCTTCACTTTCAGGGTGCGCCGCGTACTCGCTTGTGCATTTTGCGTAGTGGGCGAAATGGGGTGAGATGATTAAACCCGCTTTTATTATCAGCGGCTCTCCGCAAAGCTGGCACACACAGTCACCGCTTTTCAAGACTTTGCGAGGATCGGCGATTTCTGTAATGTCAATCCGTTCTTGCGTATCTTTATGCAGCGCAATGAAAGGCATTTCTGTTCCTCCCGCGTGGCTGACCTTCACATGATGCTCAGGCTTGGGCGCTGTCGTAGCGCTCAAGCCTGACCCGTTGTTCACCAGCGTTTATCATTGAGATAGCCCCGCAGTCTCATCGAGGGGCAAGGCTTCCTCCGTGGGTGGGGTTAAGACCTCGACCTCCATCTTCGTGACTATCCACCGTTCCCCCTGTAATTCGATAGTGCCCTGCAGCAGCCTGAATGGACCGTAGTCCTCATATTTTGGCGGACGGGCGATAAAGAGCTCCCCCTGGTAGTTGCCCAACCCACCTTGAGCTAGCACAGTTACCACGGCCTCACAAACCGTATCCTCGCATTCCAGGTTTTGCGACTCAAATTGTGCCAGGCGTTTGCCAATCCGATGTTGTTCACACCACCCTTGCCAGGGCACATCAGTTGTGAGCTCTTCGATGCCATCGGGTAGCGCATCGAACTCCGCCAACGATGGATACACCGCCAGATCATCGCCCAGATCCGGCATAGCATCGCAGCGGTAGATGACTTCCAGGAACGTGTTCCAGGCGGCGTTATAATCCGACGTGGACGCTGCGGTGGACGGCGTGGGCGGCATCTCGGAAGTCGTCAAGACTTCGACTTCCATCTTCGTGACTATCCATTGTTCCCCCTGTAATTCGACAGTGCCCCGTAGTAGCCTGAATGGGTAGTAATCCTGATACATGGGCGGGCGCGAGACGAACAATTCCCCCTGATAGTTGCCCAACCCACCTTGAGCCTGCACCGATACCACGGCCTCACAAACTGTACCCTCGCACTCCAGGCTTTGCGGCTCGAACTTCGCCAGGCATTTGGCCGGTCGCTGTTGTTCACACCACCCTTGCCAGGGCACGTCAGTTGTGAGCTCTTCGATGCCATCGGGCAGCGCCTCGAACTCCGTCAACGATGGATACGCCGCCAAGTCATCGCCCAGATCCGGCATAGCATCGCAGCGGTAGATCACCTCCAAGAACGTGCCCCAGGCGGCGTCATACGCCGGGTCAGCCGTGGGTTCAGCCGTGGGAGTAGCCGTTGCTTCCACCACCGGCGTCTCCGGGGTGGGGGTCGCCGTGGCGGTTGGCATCGCCGTTGCCGTCGGTGTAGCCGTTAGCACTTCCAGTGTTTCTAGTGTGACGGGCGCGGTTGGAACCGCCGGGCGCTCTGCGCACCCGCTAAGCATGACCAGGGCAATGAGAATCAATGTGATGTAGAATTTGCTAGACATATTCAGCTCCTTGTTAGTGCGATAGATGGGTGAACCCGAAAGTTACTAAAGTTCCTCGACCATGTCCTGCGTCTGCGCAGCGTTGGGATGCAGGTAGCGTGTCGTCGTTGCCACATTGGTGTGACCCAATAGGCTCGCCAGTGTAGCCACATCGCCGCCATTCTGGAGAAAGCGCGTGGCGAACGTGTGTCGTAGGGTGTGCGGCGTCACCGTTTTTTGGATGCCGGCGCGCCGGCTGGCCTCGACAATCAAGCGTTGCACGTCACGCGGCCCCAGCGGCTGCCATGAACGGCTGATAAAGAGCACCTCAGTCTGTGCCATCTGGGGACGCACGTCCAGATAGGCACGCAGGGCGGCACGGGCTTCCTTGGCCAGCGCCACGGTGCGCTCCTTCATGCCCTTGCCCTGGCGCACCAACAGCGAACCGGAGCGGTCGTTGATGGTTACATCGTCCAACTTCAGCGCCAGCGCCTCGCTCAAGCGAAGTCCCGCCCGCGCCAGAACGTTGAGCATAGCACCATTGCGAAGATCCTGCCAGTCAGGGCCTTCGACGGCGGCAAGCAGACGCCCTAACTCCCGGCCATCCAGCGCCTCGATAGCGGGCTTGACTTGCTTTACTCCCTTGATCTTCACATTCCGCCCGATGGAGCGTAGTAAGCCCCGCAGCGGCGCCAGGCGGAGATTGACCGTGGCTGCCTTCTGCCCCTGCGCTACCAGGGAATTGCGGTACTCACGGAGCTCCTCGACGGTGAGCAGGGCTGGCTCCGGCAGCGCATTGTAGGTCGCCTGATACCAGGTCGCAAACTCCGCCAGGGCATCGGCATAGCGCCGGTGGGTGATACCCTCGTACTCACCCAGGTAATTCTGAACCGTTGATAGCCAATCTCTACTCATTCTGTTCCTCCCCTAAACGCTTCATACGCTTGGTATATGACTGAGCTTGCTTGCGATAGTCGCGGGCTTTGCCGAGGCATACGCCCCGGTGATGCTCCGTGGCGCTTTCTCGCGCCTTGTTTTCCCAATCCGCAGCGAGGGCGGTGTAGTGTTGCACTCGCTCTTGGTACAGTTTTCGTAGATCAACCTTTTTCATGGTTCCCCTGCTTTCATTGTGCGTCTTAGTTGTACGACAATTATAAAGGATAATTGTTTTTCTGTCAAGGGGGTGGGGGCAGAATCAACGCCGGGCACAACAAAAACGTCGCTGACACATCCCCCAAATGAAAAGACCCAACCTGGAAAAGGTTGGGTCTTTCAACTTTGCGCGTAAGCGCAGGGTGGGCGAACCTAAAACAAACCGAGTTGCTGCACCTCCTCCACCACATTGCCCCCCAGCAGCACTTGAACGGGGCCTGCGGGCTGCTTTTTGCGTCGCGCCGCTTTCTCTTGCCGCCGTCGCAGTTCTGCTTCGTAAAGCTCCTGGAGCGCAGTAACCTGCTCCAGAGTTACGGGGGACATGCGTGGGCTGGTTGCCGTGGGGCTACCCAGTGGGCTATTGCTCACTGCCGCAGCTTCGGCAAACAGCGTCTTGAGATCGGGCAGCTGCTGCCCTTCGAGGATTCCGCGTGCCAGCTCGGTGAGGAAATTCTCACCGCTTTCGGGCACGATGGCTCCGCCGACTTCGTCGCCGTAGAGCAACTGGGCGGCCTTCATCTTCATGCCCATGAGCTGCAGCGCGGTCTCCTCCATCGTCCCGCTGTAGGATGTAAAGAGGACTTTGACTGACTGCCTCTGGCCAAGTCGCCACACTCGTCGCATGGCCTGCCACAACGTGAACAGGTCATAATCCATCTCAAAGAAGATGACTGTGGCGAATTGCACCAGATCCAAGCCGGTTTCAACCAGCTTGGGGTTGCAGATCATCACGTCGGTGCGCGCATCCACCCGGTCTCGGATCCAGGCTTCACGCTTGCGCGTTTCCACCCCGGACGAGAGCACGATGGCGCGCAGACCGGCGTTTTCCAACACGGCTTTGATTCGTGGCTGGATGTCCCGTGTGCCGGTCTGTCGGGCAAAGACCAACACCTTGCGCCCGGCAGCCTTTTCGGCTTTCACGTAGTTGACCAGCCATTCCTCTTTCGGCAGTGGCTCATCGCCATTGGCCGCGTAGATGGGGTCGCCATCTTCGTTCACGCCCACGGCATCGGCTCCGGCGACGATTGCCGGAAGATCCATGACGCGGGTGGTGCTGGTGACGTTGCCCTCATCGTCGCGCTCTTTCTTCACGACGACCTCATCCCGGAAAGCCGAGTTGGGCCGTCCGAGACTCCACTGTAACCAGGTGGAGAGGTAGCTCGGGTGTTGCCGAGCCAGAGCCGTGAGGTAGGAGTTCATGGAGTGATACTGCGCTCCTTGCTCGTTGGACATGGAGATACGCACGGCTTCCTCCTTGTATGGAGGCAGCGTCGCACCCAGGTCCTTCAAGGACACAAAGAGGCTCGTGTCAAAGATCTGCGACAAAATTGCCGGCGAAACTCCGGGCAATTCGGTTACAGTGGTCTTTCCGCGCCGGGTGGCGTTGAAGGATCCGAAGTTGGTAGCCTCCGCATCGCCCTTGCCGTATTGCCGGGTCTCAAGAACTCCGTACCGTTGCGCCCACTGCTTTTCCCCATTGAAGGGGAAGTCCTGGCGCACCTTCGAGAACAACCGGTAGAACAGGTAGAACACCGAAGTGCTCTTACCCCCGTAAATCGTCCCGGTCATTCCCAGGTGGTACTGGGTCGCGCCCACCAGGTGGTGGAACGCCTGCCCACGGTCGGAGTCCTTGCTGCGGAACTGGTGGACTTCATCGGCCACCAGCATCTTGAACACGCCGCCGGCCTTCTTGCGAATGTAATCCGCAATGGGCCAGCGACGGAACTTGTCGCCGAACTCGAACAGCGCATGCCCGCAACGGGGCGCCCGTGGGTCTTTGGTGTCCCACACCCACACTGGGTTGCCTTCATCGTCGAACACCCGCTGTCCGTGCTCATCACGCGCCCACCCTGTGGTCGCGCAATGGCAGTGTTGCGGCTTCTTATCGAAAGCCGCACGGGTTTGGAGAACTCCACCGGCGTCGGCCGGGATTTTACCGCAGTCGGGGCAGACGGTGTACTCAATCGTCTTGCCCAATGCGGTTTTCCGCAGGCGCTCTACTTTGGCGCGCTGCTCAGCGAGTGCCGCAGCATCACCGTTTTTACGCAGTCGGAGCAGCTCTGCCCGCGCTTCCTCATAGGCTTTGGTGGCGGCCCGGAACCGGGCCCACACCGGCCAATGCTGGTCATTCTCACCGTCTCGAAGCCGTGGCAGCCCGTGCCGGGTGCTCGGCGCTCCGTGCCACCCCGAACCAAGCTTGGCGCTCGTTTCAGAGATCACGGCGATAGCCTTGTCACCCAGTCGTCCAGCCTGCCAGTCCTCAACGAACTGGCGGGCGTCGTTGACATCGCTATCCCCGTCACGCTTCAGGCGCCGCAACTCGCGCACCTGCACGCCGGGGATCACTTCAACGGCCTCCCGTTGCCACTTTTCCACCAGGTGTGGTGGACCAATGACGATAGCCGGGTAGGCGTTGAGAGCGTCAATGACGGCCAGGCCGACCGTGGTCTTGCCAAAGCCCATCTCGCCCTGTAAGAGGGCGTTGGGCTCGCGCTTGAGTGCGCGGGTCAGGGAGATGGCGACGTGCTTCTGCGTCGCCAGGAGTCCGGCTTCTGCTTGCCCCGGCAGCGGTTGACGCTGCTTGCCCAGGGCGCTCATGTGTTCCCATTCCGCCGCAGTCGGCTTGAAGTTGTACTGCGGCTGGTGTTTGAGGATTTCAACCGCCAGCTCCTCAGCGTACTCCTCCATGAACTCCGTCAGTCCCTCGACATCATCCACCACTCGGACGCCAGCGGTGTCGGTGATCCCGACAGTGGTGACGAAGCGGTCCTTGCGGATCGTGATCTTCTGCCCCTTGTCGTCCTCCTCCTCAAACACGTCTTGCTTTTTGAGGACTCGACCTTTCACGATGGTGCTTGCGCCGTTCTTGCTGAGGCGCAGCTTGCCCATCAGGCCAGAGGCCATGAGCATGGCGATGTGGCCTTTCTTGGGGGGCAGCGGTGGGTGGAACGGTTGTTGGGCGCTTTGGGGCCGAATGCTTTCCAGCAGCGCCGCGGGCCAGCCCTGAGCAAAGCCCAGAGCCACGGTCTCTTTGTCGCTGCGGTTGATCCGGTTGAAGTTGGCCTTCATCGGCGCTTGCGGTATGGGCAGCGGCCACGGTGCTACGGCCTCCGCCAGTGGTGGCAACTCGGCATTGCGCAACTCGCGCAGCGCCTCGATTTCCTCACTGGTGGGGTTGGCGTAGACCTTGCGCCGGGCAAAGACAATGACCTGCTTGAAGCGTTCGTATTCCCCATCGGGGAAGCGCACGACGGTCAGGTCACTGAAATGCCCCGCGAGGAGCCGCGCCGCATCCCGGTAGCCCAACAGGTGTTGGGGTACGAGATACACGAGAATCCCGCCGATAACCAGCGTGTTCAACGTGGTGCGCAGGAACTCGATTTCGAGGCGCTTGTCGCGCCCGTCAAGGTCGCTGTCGTAGGGCGGGTTAAGCCATAGCAGCGATACAGATTCTTTGGGTACGCGGGTGTCTTGCCACGCCGCGTTGTGTACTTTGCCCAATACTGCTGCAGCGCGCTCGGCCCGCTTGGGGCTGAGCTCCGCGCCCCAGGTCTGCACCTGGCCTCCCAGGGCGGTTGCCAGGTCACTCGCCGCGACGCCTTCGCCGCAGCAGGGATCCAGCAGACGCCAGAGACTGTCTTTCGGCGCTTGCAGCCAGGCCGCGATCATCGCGGTAACATTCCGAGGGGTTGCGAAGAACCCCATCACTTCGGCATTGATAAGCCGTGCCATTGTTGTATGCTCCTCTCTATGAATTTGAGAGGGGTATACACACTGCTTTCCCGTTGGGGGAATGCAGTGTGCATACTCCCCCACGAAAAAACAGTGTTATCGCCAGTCGGCTTAGATTTGCAGTTGTCCTTCCTGCAGAGCCGTGTTGATGAGGTCTAGCCAGCCCTCCGCCGGAAGGCGGTAGGCCACGTCCACATCACCACCACTGCCGCAGACCTGGACCAGGTCATTATTCAGTCCCAGTTGATACAGCGCCTTGCCCCACTGGGCCGGCACTCCCACCGGGAGCACTGCATCCAGGCGCGCCGCAAAGGCGGCGTATTTCTCGGCCTCGGTGCTGCCGTGGGGCAACACCAGGTAGACGGCCTCCGCCTGGGTGTCATCGCTGCTCGTGCAACGTCGGTCTACGATGTGCATTTGCAGCAGCCCATTGTCGTCCACCGGCTGCGTGTAGGTGGTGTAGTTGTGTGATGATTCCACACTGACCGCCATCCGGTTTTCGTACCCATTGGGGTATTCGAGGGTCAAGCGCCGGCGATGCGCCGTGCTGAGCGAACCCCAGATACTCCGCGCTGCGGTCTTGTTTCCGACAATGCTCATGAAGATGACCTGCTTGCTGTCGGGGTCGTAGGTGTAGCCCACGACCGGCAAGCGCACTTCTTCATTGGCAATCATGGCCGGAGACGATGCCACCCCCTCGTTGTTCTTCCAGGGGAAGTCTACGACTTCCACCAGGATTTTGGTGGGGTAGTAAGGCGCGCCGGCCAAAGCCAGGGTCAGCCGCACGTCGTCCAGCACGGTGTAGCCATACCAGCGGTCCGGCAAGGACACCTTTCCCTGCCACGCCGGTGTCTCACTACTGAGGTCGCGCCCGTCAAGCCCGTTGCCGGGGTATACCGAGGTCAGTCCGGTGACCGGATTGACCACGGCAACTGCCAGCTCGGGGGCTACCATTGCTGGCAGCTCCACGTCTTGCTTGGGCTCGACCAAGGTATAGAGGCTCAGGTTAGACAGCGCCGGGAAGGTCGAGTAGCTGATACTTCCGCGCCCGACCAGCCCCCACGCTGTCTTGTAGTACATGTTGTACCCACGGTAAACAGCCTCGTCCCGGCTGCTCTTGACCATCGGCAATCCGGGGATCGGATCGCTCTCAGTACAGAACAAGAGCTTGTTGTTGGGGCCTTGTACGTAACGCTCCAGCTCTTTGGTGAAGTCGGCAAAGTGCCGTTGCTCGTAGTTGAGGATGGCGGTCATGGCTACTTCCCCTTGGCTTGTTGCTGCTGAATCTGCATGGGCATAACCACATGCACAAAGCCAGCCTCGCCGGTGTCAAAGACACCCGGCCGAGTGGGGGCCATGAACTGCATCCGTACCGTTTCAGCGTCCAGCGCCGCGAGCAGGTCTGTCAGGAACCGCGAGTTAAACGCGATTTCCAGACCCCGCGCCGCAACTTCGGTAGTGCCTTCGCCGGTGATCTCTGCTGCCATCTCGGTAGTGCCTTCGCCCGTTTCAGCGGACGTACCGCTGACGCGAATGGCGCCCTCCAACAGCAGTTCGAGGCGGATGGCGTTGATCCCCTCGCGGGCGAAGATTGCCGCCCGCTTTACGGCGGCGAGCAATTCCGCACGCTTAGGCATTGCAGTGTACAGACTTTCAGCGGGAATGATGCGGCGATAGTCAGGAAACTTCCCGTCCATCAGGCGGGAAATCACCTGCGTGTCTCCCAGGTCAAACCCAACTTGCGTTCGCAGGTCATTGACCGTGATGGTGACCGTCGCTTCATCGTCCCACGCCAGCCGTCCCAATTCCCGCAGCATTTCCGCCGGGACCAGGACGCTGAAGTCAGACGCTGCTGGGGCCGTGAGGGCCACCTGCACTTGTGAGAGGCGAAAACCGTCCGCCGCGGCCAGGGTGAGAGTCTCGCCCTGGATTTCAAAGAACACCCCGGTCAATGCCGGGTGGCTCATGTCCGTTGATGCAGCGAAAACAGTCTTGTTCAGCGCCGCACGCAGTGCGCCGCCGTTGACTATACAGCTGTCGCCTTCGAGATCCGGCAAGACCGGGTACTGTTCGGGGTCAACCCCCGCGAACCGCGCCTTTGCCGTTTCAACGGTGGCATTAACAGCGTGCTTGTCGTTGCTTTCGAGAACCAAGGCCCCGACGGGCAGGGATTTCACCCACTCCCCAAACTGCGTGGGGATGGTGGCCTGCCCCTCAACCTCAACCTGGGCGCTCATCGTATGCACGATGCTCCACTCCAGGTTGCTAGCCGCGAGGGTCAGTGACCCATCGGCGTTGGCCGCGAGCAGGACATTTCCCAAGACGGGCAAGGTCGTGTGCTTGGCAGCAGCGCGACCGACGATGGACACGGCCTTCGCCATGTTGTTGGAATTGGTGGTGACTTTCATTTCAATAGCTCCTCATGGTATATTTTTGAGGAGGCCCGGCGTGTAGTTTGCTCCCCAAGGGAGTCGCCGGGCCTCCCGTGGGGTAACTGGAATCTTAAACTATCTGCTTCAGCCAGGGAATGACGACTGACTGAACCTGGAATACATTGTGGGTATCCAGGAACAGCGCGCCAATCACGGCTTCAGTAACATCGCTCAGCACATGGTTGCTTTCGCGGACTCCCGCCGCGTCAGCCTCCGTGCTGCACCGTAGCACATACTGTAACTGCCATTTACGGGCCAGTTGCGCCAGTGCCCGCTCGCATACATAGTGAGCTCGTGCCGTGGTTAGCTGCCCCGGTGTGTAGTCCGGGTTGCTCTCGTAGAGCCACAGACTAACCGCCAGATCCAGCACGGCGTCACCTAGATGCTCCAGGCGCTGATAATTGGGCAAGCGGGCTTCAGAGCCGTGCGTCAAGGCTTGGCGCAAGAGCAAGGGGTCATCAAAGTAATACCCCAGGCGGCTCTGAAACTCGGTTTCGAGTGGCGAAGAAAGAGTCATGCGACCTCCTCACAGGTCATAGGCCAGGTCAAGCGCATTGACCTGGAGACCTGGTACAGGATAGCGCATGAGTTCCTCGCGCTTCTGCTTGATCTGTCCGGCGCTACGCACCGGACGCAGGCCGCCCCACCAGGCGCGAGCCCCGCCGGGCCAACGGCGCACGGTCCATCCGGTGTTTTCACACCAGCGGAGTGCATCGTCCAAAGAGGGTACGACCCCGCTGCCGACCACAATGGTCACTTTGCGAACGTGATCCTCCAGGATTTTGTTGACGCGGGCGCCCTGGGGCAGTTGAACGAAGTCCAGACGGGTGATGCCGCTCATGCGACACCCCCTAGCTCACAGCCCAGACCAGGAGCGCAAAGGCCCCCAGTCCGAGCAAGGCCACGGCGATAACCCCGGCGCTGCCGAGGGTTGCCGCTGTGGTGGCAATGGCACTCAATGTTTCGATCATGGTGTGTTCTCCTCATAGGTTATCTATGAGGAGACACGCGCTACCCCTGGCGGGGAGCGCGTGTCTCCTCGCAGGGATAGAATCGTGGATTTACTTGTTAGCGTCGGCGATTGCGATTTCAGCGGCATCCGCCGGAATCACTGCCGCCAACGCGGCACGGGCGTCTTGCAATGCCATGCCGCAGAGAACGCCGCCGTTGTGATCGTGCTGCCAGAGCAGGTTTTCCAGTGCGCTGCGCAGTTGCGCAATCGCGCTTTGCGCGACACTGGGTTCCCCTCGCTGGCGGTACAGCGGACATTCGCGGCCTTTGACATCGCTATTCAAGACCAGGGGTATAGGTTGCTGGTGTTTGTCGTCGTACCCCAAGTGCGCCAGTACGTATGCCGGCAGTGGTGCGTAACACCAGCCGTAGGCATCAGTACCGTAGGCACTCGGAGCGCGCCGGCAGAACGCGCAGGAAGCGCAGGTAGGCATGGTATACCCTCTCTAAGTGTCACCGGCGATCAGAAGAGCGCCGATGCAGAGCAATATAAAGAACACAATCGCACAGATTTGCATTGCAGCACTCCCTAAGCGGCCTTCGCCACGGCCACGGGCTGCACCAAGCGCCACCGCCCCCGTTTTACCGGGGTGAAGTGTGGGCGCTCTTGCAGCTCGCGCCGCACGATGGCCTGCCAGTCGATGCCGGCACGGTCTGCGATTTGGGCGCGTCGGTGGGTGCTCAGGGTTTCGTAGAGCGAGGGCAGATCCGCCTCGCCGCCCAGGGCTTCCAGCCCAGAGCGCACGATGGCCTGCCAACTCGCCCCGCTCCAGTTGCGGGTGTCTACGGTGCTGTTGAGGTCGGTGATGCGTAGTGGTACAACCCACGCATCCGGTTTCTTGGTGATGACCAGGTATTCCGTGACGATTGCCACGAAGTTGCCGCCGTATTGTCGCCGTTCGCTGGTGGTGTTGTGTTGCGCCTTCACAATGAAGGCTTCCGGCTCCCCAAACCAGCGCATGTCGCGCTGAATCGGGTACAACAATCCACGCCGGCGCACGTCGCCGACCAGTACGGCCAGGCGTCCGCCCCGCTGCAAGGTCTCGTAGATGCGGAACGTGGCCTCGTCCAAGGCGCAAACAAATGTACCGTAGTCCTCAATCAGGCTGAGGTCACCGGGATTGCCCCGGCCACCCCACTGCCCTCCGGGTCCGCTGTACTTGATAATGTCCCAGTACGGCGGATGCCAGAAGGCGAAGTCAAAGCCTGAGAACGGCGGTTCATTGGCGCGCACGTCGAAGCCCTGCGCCAGATCAGTGAAGAAGCCGGGAATGCCCAAGCGTTGGGCAACATCGCGGCTCGTGCCCGAACCGATGGCCGGGTCATAGACCAGGCGCGGTCGGTAGTGCGAGAACAAATCCTCTATCAGCCGCGGGGAGCAGTTGCCCCGAAAATCGGAGCGCCCGCCCTTCCCACGGTCGGGGTAAGAGACAAAGCTCGTTAGTGACATGGTTTTTATGCTCCTGTTTTGAATTGAAGCAGGAGCAACGTCGTATCACCCTCGCGGGAGATATAACGTTACTCCCGCGAAAGGCTTGGTGGTTAAGCGGCCTTGTGCCGCGCTTTGCTTACAACGGATCTGGCGTGACTGACTGCTGCTGTTTGAGCAGCTGCAGCAGTTCCTGTGGGTCTGTCGAGCGCAGTTTCTCTCCGTCAAACCAGTACCAGTGAGCGTCGGGATGACGCCCAAAGTATTCCAGTTGGACGAGGCTCCACAGGTTGGGCAAGAGAATGTCCGTGCCGCACTCGCGGAGCAGCCACCCGAATTGCCGGGGGCGGTTACGCTTGCGCAGAAAGCCCTGGTCATGCACGCTCAGGTCTGTCTTGAAG
>Ga0208939_1001460_pt1 | contig 17722 bp, 18 predicted proteins | sample AD_STIC12_MetaG_FD_184437 | JGI IMG/M metagenome (GOLD analysis project Ga0208939, IMG submission 184437) | Active sludge microbial communities of municipal wastewater-treating anaerobic digesters from USA - AD_STIC12_MetaG (SPAdes) (version 2) | ecosystem: Engineered > Bioreactor > Anaerobic >...
GACCAGCCAGATCGCACAGATCAATACGGTAACGGGCATCCAGCAGGTCAATGACACCCTCAAAAGCATGGCAGAGCAATTCACCTCGCTGCAGGTTCTCCAGGGCGCCTCCTTGGTGGGGCATGACGTACTGGTTGAAGGCACAACCCTGACACGCAATGCGGGCGCTGCCAAAGGCGCCGTTGAACTGGCGGGTAACGCCGACAACGTGAAGATCGAGATACTCACGCCAGGCGGACAGATCATTGACACGATCAACCTTGGTGCGCTCGAGGCAGGTCGTCACTCATTTGAATGGAATGCCACCAGCTATCAGGGCACCGGCGAGCCAAGTTTCCGCGTTGCTGCCACTCGCGCTGGCCAGACAGTTGACACCGTCTCCCTGACCCAGGACCGCGTGCTGTCTGTCGCCAGCGAGGATGGCGCCATGACTGTCCAGCTGCAGGGCAGGAGTTCGGTCGCTTACAGCGCCATCAAGGCCATTCTCTGAACACATCTATCACCACGCATCCAAAGGAAAAACATGTCATTCGAAACAGGACTCTCCGGATTGAACGCTGCCAGCCGCAACCTGGATGTCATTGGCAACAACATTGCCAACGCCAACACCACGGGCATGAAAGCCTCCCGCACAGAATTTGCGGATATCGTCGCTTCATCCATTGGTGTGGGCGGTGGCAATTCCAACGGAATTGGCGTGGCGGTTGGCACCGTTTCACAGATGTTTTCCCAGGGGAATATCAACATTACCGGGAATGACCTGGATGTTGCCATCAATGGCAGCGGGTTCTTTCAATTGCAGATGCCTGATGGCTCGGCGGCTTACTCGCGCGCGGGAGAGTTCAAACTCGATCGGATGGGCAATATTGTTACCAACGCCGGAGCCAACGTCATGGGTTACCCGACCGACAACGCCGGCAATCCAACCAGCACAACACTGCAGGCCCTGCAGCTTCCGACAACAGCGCCCATCGGAGCCCAGCAGACAACATCCATGACGGCCGAATTCAATCTCGATGCGCGCGCGCCCGTTTGGAACGCCGTAACACCCAATACGCCGTTGACCACCTACGGAACCTCTCTGACGACTTACGACGCACAAGGGGTGGCCATTCCCACATCGTTCTACCTGCAAAAAACAGGCAACGATACCTGGAACATGTTTACCGATCCCACTTCAGCGGCAACAGCGGTCACTTCATCAGTTGGCACGTTGACGTTCGGCACCAACGGCCTGCTAACCAGCGCTGGAACTGCGGCCCTCAACGTCACATCCCCCAACCCAGCCATTGGTACATTCCCGGTTACCGTCGATCTGTCCAGCGTTACGCAATATGGCGCTTCATTCGGTGTTTCGAACCTGACTCAGGATGGCTACGCCCCCGGCGAGTTGACCGGTCTGAAAATTGGCGAAGATGGGGTCATCACCGCCCGCTATTCCAATGGTGTCACCCAGGCTGCCGGTCAACTGGCGCTCGCGGATTTTCGCAACGTGCAGGGGCTGGCCCCCACAGGTGGCGGCAACTGGGTTGAGACCTTCGCCTCGGGGCAACCAGTTCAAGGCTCTCCCGGGCAGGGGAAACTGGGTGTTCTGCGCTCTGGCGCGCTGGAGGAATCGAATGTTGACCTCACGGCCGAACTGGTCAACATGATGACCGCACAGCGTGCCTATCAAGCCAATGCCCAAACGATCAAGACACAGGATCAGGTGATGTCCACTTTGGTCAATCTTCGCTGATAACCCATCCATCCACTAGTCAGCCTGAGTTTCCATGGACCGACTCATCTACACAGCCATGACCGGCGCCAATGCTGCCGCGCATCGACAGGCCGTCCTGGCCAACAACCTGGCCAATGCTTCGACCAATGGATTTCGTGCTGAACTGTCGACATTTCGTGCCGTGCCACTGCGAGGTGACGGAGCGACCACACGGGTTTTTGCGCTCGAAGCCACGGCGGGTCATCTTGACACGCCCGGATCAGCCCAGCGCACGGGAAGAAGCTTGGACGCCATGACCACGGGCAATTCATGGTTTGCAGTTCAGGGGCTGGATGGTACCGAGTCTTACACCCGCAACGGGGCCTTTGAGGTTTCGCCAGATGGCACCTTGATGACGTCCAATGGACTGACCGTGTTGTCAGATGGCGGGTCTCCCATCACGGTCCCGGCAGGCGCCACGGTGTCCATGGGACATGACGGAAGCATAAGTGCCAAGGTTGGAGGCCAGCCCGCCAATGGCATTGGCCGTTTGAAGATGGTGACTCCGAACGCGGAGGATCCTCTCAAACGGGGAGAAGATGGACTATTCCGGGCTGCCTCAGGGGACCCTTTGCCCAACGATGGCAATGCACGCCTGCAGGTGGGCGTACTGGAAGGCTCCAACGTCAACCCGATTGAAACGATGGTGGGAATGATTCAGACTGCCAGGCAATTTGAAACCCAGATGCGCCTGCTTCAAACGGCTGAATCGAATGATCGGTCAGCGGGCCAACTGCTGGGTCTCCAGGGCTGAGCTACCACCGTGCACTGACCTCAAAGTAAACAAGGAAACATCATGATCAACTCTCTCTGGATATCGAAAACCGGCATGGAGGCCCAGCAAACCCAACTGGACGTCATTTCCAATAACCTGGCCAATGTTTCCACCACCGGTTTCAAGCGTGCCAGCGCGGTTTTCGAAGACTTGATGTACCAAAATCTGCGGCAGGTGGGCTCCAACAGTTCTGAGCAATCCCAGCTACCCACCGGTCTGCAAATCGGACTGGGTGTGCGCACGGTCGCCACCAGCCGCTCTTTTGCACAGGGCAACCTGCAGCAATCGGGAAACAAGCTGGACGTTGCCATTCAGGGCAACGGCTTCTTTCAGGTCACCATGCCTGATGGCACGACCAACTACACCCGCGATGGCTCTTTTCAGGTTGATGCACAGGGTCGACTCGTGACATCTTCCGGGTTGCCCATCGCCAATGGCGTCACTTTCCCCGCCAATGCCACCAGCATCGCCATTGGCGCCGATGGCACGGTCACCGCGCAAGTACCTGGCAATACGGCTCCTCAGGCCATTGGCACGATTGCCCTGGCAAGCTTCGTCAATCCGGCTGGCCTGGACCCCAAAGGGCAGAACCTGTACGCAGAGAGCACTGCATCTGGTCAACCCAATAGCGGCACCCCGGGCGCTAATGGGCTGGGCTCCCTGATGCAGGGCTTTGTCGAAACATCGAACGTGAATGTGGTGCAGGAGCTCGTCACGATGATTCAAACCCAGCGCGCGTATGAGATGAATTCCAAAGCCATTCAAACATCGGATCAAATGCTTCAAAAGCTGGGCCAGCTGTAAGTCAACTTGTCATGTCCGGTCCCAACGCCATGAGTACCCTCGTTAACGCTTTCAGACCGATGGTTGCAGCCCTGTTGGTTGGGCTGGGATGCTCGGCCTGCGAGTCCCTGCCACAAAAAGCCAGGGTTGATTTTGCGGAGCCGCGAGCAGCCCAACCCATTGCGGTGCCAGTTAAAAATTCTGGCATGGCACCAACGGGCAGCCTGTTTCATGCAGCCAGCTACCGGCCCGCGTTTGAAGATGTGCGCGCACGCGCAGTCGGCGATACGGTCACGATCCAGATAGTGGAAAACGTCACTGCCAGCCAGAAATCCGCATCCACTGTCAATCGCAGCACCTCGATGGACGCGGGCGTCTCCGCCTTTCCGTTATTCCCCGCCTCGGAACTGGCCAAGCTGAGCGTCGGCACCTCTTCGTCGAACGACTTCTCTGGCAAAGGCGGCACAGAAAGCGCCAACACGTTTTCAGGATCGATCACCGCGACGGTGGTGGAAGTTCTACCCAATGGTCACCTGCTAGTCGCCGGAGAAAAACAGATCGGTGTGAATCAGAACGTGGATGTTCTCCGGTTTTCCGGGACGGTGGACCCCCGAGTGGTTCAACCCGGAAGCATTGTGAATTCCACGCAGGTAGCCAATGCGCGCATCGAATCCAGGGGCCGCGGTGCGCAGGGTGAGGCCCAGACAGTTGGCTGGTTATCCCGCTTCTTTTTGAGCTTTCTGCCTTTCTGACCCTCTTCAGAATCGAATCCTGCAAAACCCATTGAGCATCATGCCCGCCTTTCTCCTTCTTTTGATGACCCTCTTTTCAAGACAGAGAACCCTGTGGCTGCTGGCTATGTGCCTCATTTCAATGACTGACGCACAGGCAGCCCGGATCAAGGAGGTGGCGGCCATCGAAGGGGTTCGCAGCAATCAGCTCACCGGGTTCGGACTCGTCGTCGGGCTGGACGGAACCGGTGACCAGACAACCCAGATGCCCTATACATCCCAGGGTCTGAACAACTACCTGCAGCAACTCGGCATCACATTGCCTGCCGCCTCAGTATCCCAGCTGCAACTCAAAAACGTCGCAGCTGTGCTTGTTACAGCGCAACTCCCGGCTTTTGCACGCCCCGGACAGACGCTGGATGTCAACGTATCGTCATTGGGCAATTCAAAATCACTCAAAGGCGGCATGCTGATCGCCACACCCCTGAAAGGTGCTGACGGTGAAGTCTATGCCCTGGCCCAGGGCAACCTGATTGTGGGCGGTGCCGGTGCTGCAGCTGGCGGCAGCAAAGTTCAAATCAATCATTTGAGCGCTGGGCGCGTGCCCGATGGCGCCCAGGTAGAGCGGTCAGTACCCACACCGCTGCAACTGGGTGACAGCTTTAACCTGGGGCTGAACGCCTCGGACTTCCAGACCGCGCGCAAGGTCGCCCAGGCCATCAATCAGAAATTTGGTCCCGGATTTGCACGCGCACTGGATGGTCGAACCGTTCAGGTCAAAGCCCCGCCAGATGCAAATGACCGGGTGTCTTTCGTTGCGGAGATGGAAGAGTTGACACTGGAGTCCTCCATACCCAGTGCCAAAGTCGTCATCAACGCACGCACAGGCTCCATCGTGCTGAATCAAGCGGTCACACTCGGGCCCTGCGCGATAGCTCATGGCAACCTGTCGGTGAGCATCAGCTCAACGCCCGTCATTAGCCAACCCAGCCCACTCTCACCCAACGGGCAGACTGTTGTCGCCGAGAAGGCCAACATCCAAATCAAGCAGGAGCCCGGGATTTTGATCCAGGTGCCTGCCGCACCTCAGCTATCAGACGTCGTTCGCGCCCTGAACGCACTGGGCGCAACACCGCAGGATTTGCTCGCAATACTGCAGGCCATCAAGGCCGCCGGCGCCCTGAATGCGGAGCTTGAGGTCATCTAGCATGAGCTTCGGACAACTGCAATCGACTTCCAACGCGCTTGCGGCGGATGGCCGCACGTTGAATGCGCTGAAGCTCCAGGCGGGTCAACAGACCACCCCGGAAGCGATCAAGGAAGCAGCCAAACAGTTTGAGTCGCTTTTCATGCGAGAGCTCATCAAGAGCATGCGTGAAGCCACGATGAAATCAGGGCTGATGGACAGTCCTGGTGGTGACCTGGGTGCAGACTTGCTCGATCAACAGTTCGCCGTGCAGATGTCCGGGCGACCCGGTGGTCTGTCGGATTTGATTGCGCAGCAATTGTCCCGCCAGATGGGTTTGGCCAAACCCGATGAATCCGGGGGGAAAGTGAGTGGTGTAGCGCCGGTTCATCCCCCCGTTGCAAGCTCCGTTACCAGCACCAACGCTGCTTCCCCCTCGGTGCGCCAGGCCGGATTCGTCCAGCGGCACAGTGATGCGGCGGCCAGAATTGCGGCATCCAGTGGTATTCCGGCCAGCTTCATGATCGGACAGGCAGGCCATGAAACAGGCTGGGGCAAACACGAAATCAAGATGAAGGGAGGCGAGCCTTCCTTCAATCTGTTTGGTATCAAGGCAGACGCGAAGTGGACAGGGAAAACGGCCGAAGTCACCACCACCGAATATGTGAATGGTGAGCCCCGCAAAACGGTTGCCCGATTTCGCGCCTACAGCTCCTACGAAGAGTCTTTCAAGGACTACGCCCGGCTGATTACCGATACGCCCCGGTACGCGCAGGTTCGCCAGCAGACAGGCTCTGTCACGGCTTTTGCCTCTGGACTGCAACGTGCCGGCTACGCCACTGATCCGGCTTACGCATCCAAGCTCAGCCGCGCCATCAACACCACGTTGCAGCTGCAGCGCGCACAGGCCTGATCGAGGTTGTCATGAGCGGAATTCTCAATATCGGAACACGGGCATTGCTGGCCAACCAGGCTGCACTGCAGGTCGCCGGCAACAACATTGCCAACGTCAACACCCCCGGCTATTCGCGGCAGTCCGTGGTACTTCAAAACGTTGCTGGCGAATTCACTGGCAGCGGGTACTACGGCAAAGGCGTGGAAATCACCACGGTTCAGCGTAACCACAGCGAGTTTCTGACCCGGCAGGCAGCGCTTTCCAGCTCTGTCGCAGCATCGGACTCCAAACGACTGGAACAACTCCGGCAACTTGAAGACATTTTCCAGGGCGGGCCAAATGGACTGGGTGCGGCCGTGGGTGACATGCTCAACTCATTCGCAGACGTAGCCAGTGCCCCCACTGATCTGACAGCGCGCACCGTGGTGCTGACCCGGGCCGATGAAACCGCTGCCCGGTTTCGCGCCGCCGCAAACAGCCTTGCCGAACTGAAGCAAGGCGTCGGCATTGAACTGAATGCATCTGTCGCGGCGGTGAACAGTCTCGCCAGACAGATCGCCTCGGTGAACGAAGAAATCGCCCGCTCCAAGGGAACGGGCCAGACTCCCAACGATTTGCTGGACCAGCGCGACCAATTGATCCGGGAGGTCAACCAATACGTCCAAACCACCAGCATTGCTGCTGACGACGGAACTGTCGGCCTCTTTCTGGCCAACAGCCATCCCTTGGTGCTCGGTACAGCGGTTTCCCAGTTGACTCTCGTTTCTGACGATTTTTCTGACCCGTCCAAAACCAAGCTGGCGATTCAGCGTGCCGGGCAGACTACCCTGCTGGAAGAAGCCACACTGGGTGGCGGCGAGATGGCGGGCCTGCTGCGCTTTCAGAACACCGATCTCGTGGAAGCTGGCAACCTGCTGGGCCGAATGGCGCTGGCCATCGGCGGCTCGATGAACGAGCAGCACCAGCTTGGTCTGGATCTCAACGGCAACGCCGGGGGCAACCTGTTCAATCTGGGCTCCATTCCCGCGGGTCTGGCCGCTGCGTCCAACACCGGCACAGCGACTCTGACGGCAAGTGTTCAGTCCTCCCCGGTATCGGGAACCACTTCTTTTGCCGCGTCTGACTATGAAGTGACGTTCACCTCGGGAACGGCGGGCAACATTGTGCGACTGTCCGATGGACAAGTCAGTGCATTCAATCTGGCCGTTACGAATCCTGCGCAGGTTGATGGGCTGGACATCCAGATCGGCGCCGGCAGTGCTACCGCCGGAGACCGATTTCTGCTCAAACCGTTCAGCACCGCTTCCGGCAGTATCGCGACGGCATTCTCGTCACCACGCTCGCTGGCCATGGCCAGCCCGGTCGCGGCCAGCGCCGGCATCAACAATACGGGCGATGGCGCCGTTGTCAGTCTGGCTGCCCGATCCAATCCAGCCCCGGCTGCCGTCACATTGACGTTCACCGGGCCGGGAACGTACACCCGCTCGGATACGGGCGCCACGCCCTATACCTACACGCCGGGCCAAGCCATTGAATATGACATGGTGCCTCCTGCGACCAATGGCTGGTCACTGGTTGTGAGCGGCAACCCCCAGACAGGCGACACATTCACAGTACAGGCCAACGCCTACCCCACACTCAATGCAGGCAATGCAGAAACCATTCTGGGTCTGCGTGATGTAGCGATGTTTGACGGTGCGGTGTTGACTGATGGTTACTCCGGCGTGATGGCCCAGGTGGGGGTGCGTGTGCAGAGTGCTGACTTTGCCGCCAACATCTCCAAATCCATCGCCGACAACATCGAAGCAGATCGCACGGCCGTCTCGGGCGTCAACCTGGATGAAGAAGCGGCCAAGCTGCTGCAATTCCAGCAGTCGTATCAAGCGGCCGCCAAGATGCTGCAAATATCTCAAAGCATTTTTGACACCCTGCTGCAAGGCATGGGCCGTTAAGGAAGTTCCATGCGCCTTGGTACCGCCCACACATACGATGCCGCTCTCGAACTCCTGATGAAAAGGCAGGTCGAAATGTCCGGCCAGCAGGAAAAGCTGACATCCGGCAAGCGCATCAACCGGGCCAGCGATGACCCCACAGGAGCCAGCCAGGCAGAGCGCGCCCTGACACGCCTGTCACGCCTGGAGACAGACCAGCGCTCCCTTGCGCTGCAACGCAACGCACTGACCGTGGCCGAATCCACACTGGGCGAATCCACCAGCCTGATTCAACGATTTCGCGAGCTGGTCGTCAGTGCCGGCAACACCTCTTACAACACGCGCGACCGGGAAACCATCGCCCTGCAACTGACCGGCCTGCGTGACCAGATTTTTTCGCTGGCCAACAAGACGGACTCCAACGGCATACCGCTTTTTGGCGGTTTGGGAAGCGCCGGCGAGCCTTTTGTCGATGCGACAGCCGGCGTCGCGTTTCAGGGCATTCCGGGACAGCGTGCCAGCACCGAGATTTCGGTACCGGGCGCAATGGATGGTCAGGCTATCTGGATGAAAGTACCCTCAGGTAACGGTGTGTTCAACATCGCCCCCAACCCCGCCAACACCGGAGCTGTCTGGACCGACATGGGCCAGGTGACAAACCCCGGCGCGGTAACGGGCGACAACTACGCCATCGCATTCAGCGTGGCTGCGGGTGTCACCACCTACAGCGTGACCAATACCACCACCGCCATCACCGTGGCCACAGGTCAGCCCTTTGTTTCCGGTCAGGCAATAACCTTTGATGGCCTGTCGATGGTAGTCAATGGCACCCCGCAAAATGCCGACGCCGTGCAGATTTCACCCAGCACCACGATGGACATGTTTGCGGTACTGGACGACGCCATCTCCGGCATCCGCAATGCGACAACGGGCAGCTCCGCATCACAGGCAGTTGCGCAGGCGTTGACGCAGATCGACTCCGGCATGGACCGCCTTCAGGCAGCCCAGGGACAGGCCGGTGAATGGCTGAACCGGGCCGACACGATTACCGACGCCCAGGCGCAGCAGACGGTCCAGCTTGAGGCAGACCGGTCACGCGCCGAAGACCTGGACATGGTCAAAGGCATCTCTGATTTTCAGAAAACCCAGACCGGCTACCAGGCCGCACTGCAGTCGTACGCGCAGGTACAAAAACTGTCGCTGTTCAATTTCATCAACTAGAAGCATGACCCAGTCCGTCCTGGATAACCTGACACTGGGCTACCAGCCCCTGTGGAACCCATTGCGGCAACTGGCAGGGGTACAGCTTTTTGTGGGTTCCGGGTCTGCCAGTCCGGTCGATGCCAGTCACCTGCTGTCTGTTCTGCAGGAGTCCTGGCCAGAGCACGCACCACCGCTATTGCTCTCCATCCAGACCCACCAGTTGCTGTGTGAAGTCATTGAATGTGCGGGCCAGCACAGTCCCTGGGTAGCGGTTCAGGAAGATTTGCTGGGCGATCCCGCCATGGCCCAACGTGTTCACACGGCCCACCAGCGCGGCCTCAAAATGATCTGGCGTGGCGAACCCGGCGAACGTCCCACTTCCACCATGGCATCGTGCTTCGCGCGCAACATGGTGGTGCTGACGGCTGAAGAGGCGCTCACGGGGCTTCGCGCTTCGCTGGCGCGGCACAATGGCTCTGCAGCGATGACCGCAACCCCGCCCAAAAGCCCGGTTGTTCCCGGCCATATCTACGAATCGGTCGCCAGCCGCGCCCTGGTGGAACATTGCCTGGACGAACAGGGCGCCTGGGCGGTGGCCGGCTGGCCATCGGAAGACGTGTTGCACGGCTATCGGCACCGGATCATCCAGCCTGATCACCGGGCGGTGGTCAAACTGATTGAATCCACCGTAGCCGATGACTCCATGGAGTCCATTGAACACACGCTGAGCGAAGAACCGGTTCTGGTCTACCGTTTCATGCGTTATGTGAACAGCGCGGCCCTGGGACTTCCCGGCGGCATTGATTCCCTGCGCCACGGGCTGATGGTGCTGGGCTATTCCAAATTGAAATCGTGGCTCCTGGAACAGTTACCCCACACCACCAGCGATCTCAGTCTGCACCCCATCCGCATGGCCATGGTGATGCGTGCACGGCTGATGGAGCACTTGCTGGACGCGGGCGCCGAAGACGGGCTGCGACGCGATGTATACCTGTGTGGCCTGCTGTCACAGATCGATTTGTTCATGGGCGAGCCTCTGGCAGCTGCTTTGCAGAGGCTGCCACTGTCTCCCCGAATTGATTCAGCCATTCTGGCCGAGTCCGGGCCTTACCTGCCTTACCTCCAGTTGGCGACCGCGCTCGAGTCGCCCCGGCTGCGGCACGTGGGCGCCCTGTGCAAGGCGCACCAGATCAACAGCGAAGAGGTCAACCGCGCCCTGTTGCGCACGCTGTCTACCGTTCAGGCCAACCCTGCCAAAGGCCTGCTATTTGCCTGACCTGAGTTTGCCGAAGGTTTGCCAGAACGCAGCATCCTGAGTCGTTGCAAAGTTGATGCGCATCAGTGTGCTGGGCTGCCGGTTGGCGTGAAATAACGCGCCCGGCGCCAGCAGATAACCTTCATCCAGCATGCGATGCGACAACATGTCCGTGTCAACGCCCGTGTCCACCCAGCCAAACAAGCCCGCAGGCTCTGCGGCGAAGGTGCAACCCGCGGCCAGCGCCAGCTTCACGCTGCGTGCGCGCGCCACATCCAGCCGCGTACGGATGCGCTGTGCGTGCCGGCGCAGTTGCCCCTGATCGATACACCAGGCCAGCGCTTTCTCCAGCAGCGCCGGCGTCGTCAGCGTCGCGAGCAACTTGGTGTCGGTCAGCCGCTCCACCAGATCAGGAGGTGCCGCCAGAAACCCGATACGCCAGTTCGGCGCCAGGATCTTGGCAAAACCACTGACATAAATGGAGCGCTGCAGACCGTCCAGCGCACACAGGCGCGTGGCATGGTCGGGTGCAAGATGGCTGTAGGTGTCGTCCTCAACAATGTGAAAGTTGTGCGCATTGGCCAGTTGCAACACGCGATACGCACTGCCCGGTGACAGGCAATAACCCGTGGGGTTGTGAAACACACTGACGCTGACAAACAGCTTCGGGTGGTGCGCTTCACAGTAGCGGGCCATCACTTCCAGATCAGGCCCGTCAGCCCGGCGCGGCACCGGCAGAATGCGCATGCCCAAAGCGTCCAGCCGGGCAAACTCGATGGCCCAGCCCGGCTCTTCCACCATGACGTAGTCGCCCGCACGCAGCAAGGTACGGCTGACGATATCCAGCGCGTGTGTGGCGCCGACCGTGGTGACGATCTGCTGTGGCGAAGCGTGCACGTTCAGGCCCGCGAGCTTTTTCGACAGCGACTGTCGCAGCCCCGGATCGCCCGCTGGCTCGCCATACTGGAGTGAAAACGCCTTCAGTGCGCTGGCGCCGGTCACCTTGCGCACGGCGGCCGGCATGAAGGTCGTCTCGAGCCAGTCGGGTGGGAACACGCCCATGCCGGGCTGGGGCTTGTCGCTCACCGCATGGAACATGCCGCGGATCAGCGCCGTGGCGTTGATGGGGGCCCGGGTCATCCCGATCACCTGATTTGCTATTGATTTAATAGCTACTTGCGCACTGTTGACGAGGGGTGGGGTCATTTCCCGCACATAAAAACCGCGATTTTTTTGAGCTTCCACCAAACCCTGCGCCAGCAATTGGTCGTACGCCGCCACCACGGTGGAGGGGCTTACGCCCTGCTGCTGCGCGCACAGCCGCACGGAAGGCAAGCGAGCGCCCGGCGCGAGCAGGCGTGTGCGGATGCGCTCGGAAAAACGCGCACTGAGTTGCTCTGTGAGAGACTGAGAGGCAGATTTCGTCAACATAGGGGCGGTCTCGCTGTGCTGCGACTAGCAGCAGTACAGTAATCGAAAATGTCTGGATGACTGTACTGCCAGTGTAATGGTTTTCATCTTAAAGTTTGATCCATGACCGCTTCCGAGTTCACCGCCCTGCTGATGCTGACGACCGCCGCGAGCTTCTCGCCCGGGCCCAACACCACGCTGAGCACAGCGCTGGCAGCCAACCTGGGCTTGAAGCGTGCGCTGCGTTTCGTCTGCGCCGTACCCGTGGGGTGGGGCCTGCTGTTCAGTCTGTGCGCGGGCGGTGTGGGGGCGCTGGTAGTGGCCGTGCCGGCTCTGCGGCTGGCCATCCAGTTTTTTGGCGTGGCTTATTTGTTGTGGCTGGCCGCCAAACTGGCGCAATCCAGTCAGATGGCGCAGGCAGACGCAGCCCGGCTCAATGTCACCTTTTTTCAGGGCGTGATGCTGCAGTTTCTCAATATCAAGGCCTGGATGCTGGCATTGACCGTCGTAGCCGGGTGGCTGGCCGGGCGTGCGGATATGGGGGCCCGGTTTGCGATCATCTTGCCGGTCATGCTGCTGTTCGGGTTCTTCAGCAACCTCGCCTATGCCACGATGGGCTCCCTGCTGCGCACCTGGTTGACCCGCGGGCAACGGTTGATCTGGTTCAACCGCATCATGGCTACCGTGCTGGTGGTAACGGCCGCCTGGATGGCCACCATATGAGGAACAGGCAATGAACCGCGAAACCAGAGGCCTGTGGCTGGGCTTCATCGGGGTGGTGCTGTTTTCAGCCACCCTGCCCATGACCAAACTCGCCACGGGACCTTTTGACGCGCCCCAGCTGTCACCCGTGTTCGTTACGTTTGGTCGCGCGGCGCTAGCTGGCATCCTGTCGATTTTCTATCTCGCATTCAGCCGCAGTCCCATTCCGAAAAAAGGGCAATGGGGCGCGCTCTTCTTTACAGGCTTGTGCGTGATCATCGGTTTCCCGCTGTTCATGGCCATGGGGCTGCGGCATGTGGAATCGGTCCATGCGTCCGTGATCATGGGCATCCTGCCGCTGGCCACGGCCGCCATTGGCTCGCTCTGGCTGGGACAACGCCCCAGCGTCGGCTTTTGGGCTTGCGCTGTAGCCGGTAGCGCACTGGTAATGGCGTTTGTGCTGTTACGCGCCAGCCCGGCCAGTTCGCAAGAAGCAGGCATGGGTGCAAACTGGGCCGACCTGTTGCTGCTGCTCGCTGTGCTCAGCGCATCATGCGGGTACGTCAGCGGCGCACAACTCACGCCGTCATTGGGTGCTGAGCGCGTGATTTGCTGGGTACTGGTCATCAGCCTGCCGCTTACTGTACCCATGATGCTCATCAACTGGCCACCACTACCCGTGCGACCCAGCGCCTGGCTGGGCTTTGGCTACGTGACGTTGTTTTCCATGTGGATCGGGTTCTTCGCTTGGTACCGTGGGCTGGCGCTGGGTGGCACGGTGCGCGTCAGCCAGGTGCAACTGGTGCAGCCCTTTCTCAGCATGCTGTTCTCGGTACCTCTGCTGGGTGAGTCGCTTGATGTGGTGACGGTCGGTTTTGCGCTGGCTGTGATTGCAACCGTCTTCATTGGCAAGCGCATGCCGGTGGCACAGGGAGCTTCGGCATGAACATGGCCAACATCCCTTTTGGCACAACCGACTGGTCTGCCATCGCCTCCGTCGAGAAAAGTGCGGAGGCGGGCCAGGCGTTCTGGCGCACACAGCAATTCGGCGACCTGCGCGTGCGCATGGTGGAATACACGCCGGGCTATGTTTCTGACCACTGGTGCGTCAAGGGTCATATCCTGCTCTGTCTGGAAGGCGAACTGCATACCGAGCTAAAAGACGGCCGCACATTCACCCTCAAGCCCGGCATGAGCTACCAGGTAGCGGACAACGCGGAGCCACATCGCTCGACGTCACCGCTTGGCGCCAAATTATTCATCGTGGACTGATTTCATGCACATCGCCATACTGACCTTCGACGGGTTCAATGAACTCGATTCACTGATCGCCTACGGCATGCTCAGCCGCATTTCGCTGCTGGGCGACACCAGCTGGAAGGTCAGCATCGCCAGCCCCAGTCCCCGGGTCACGTCCATGAACGGCCTGACCATCGACGCCCACATTGACCTGAAGGAAGCCTGTCAGGCTGACGCCGTGCTCATTGGCAGCGGCATGAAAACGCGGGAAGTGGGTAATGACGCCACCATCATGGGCCAGCTGCAACTCGACCCTGCCAGACAGCTCATTGCCGCCCAATGCTCGGGAACGTTTTTGCTCGCGAAACTCGGCCTGACCAAACAGATGCCCGCGTGCACCGACACCACCAGCAAGCCGTGGGTGCAGGCGGCGGGTGTGAACGTGCTGAACCAGGCCTTCTTTGCGCAAGGCAACCTGGCCACAGCCGGTGGCTGCCTGTCGGCACAATACATTTCGGCCTGGCTCATCACGCGCCTGAAAAATGCCGAGGCCGCACGGGAAGTACTGCATTACTTTGCGCCAGTTGGTGAAAAAGAAGAATATGTCACCCGCGCGCTGGCACATGTTCAGCCCCAGGAAAATGCATCATGAAAACATCCATTGCCGAAGCCCTCAAGCGCCTGCCCGGCCCGGCCACCGCGCAATACCCGGAGGGCGCGCCATCCGTGGCGATGATGAGCGGCGGCACCATGACGCTGAAGGTGTTCACACCCGGTACCAATGCCGACGGGCGCGACCGCCAGTTGCCGCATGATCAGGACGAGCTGTACCTGATCCACAGCGGCATGGGTGAAATCATCATTGGTGAGCAGCGCTTTTCAGCCGCGGCGGGAGATGCCTTCTTTGTAGCGGCAGGCGTGGAGCACCGCTTCGAGAATTTCGGAAAAGATTTTGTAACCTGGGTTGTCTTTTACGGCCCGACTGGAGGAGAAAAATGAACTGGACACTGGCCAGACGCGCCGAAAAGATGAACCCATCGTTCATCCGCGAAATCCTCAAGGTCACCGAAAAACCCGGCATCATCAGCTTCGCCGGTGGCCTGCCCTCGCCCAAAACCTTTCCCATCGCCGAATTTGCCGCCGCCTGCGACAAGGTCTTGCGTGACGATGGCCAGGCCGCGCTGCAATACGCCGCCAGCGAAGGCTACGGCCCGCTGCGCGAGATGGTCGCCGCAAACCTGCCCTGGAAGGTAGATCCGGCGCAGGTGCTGATCACCACCGGCTCACAGCAGGGCCTGGACCTGGTTGCCAAGATATTGATCGACACCGGTAGCCGCATTCTGGTGGAAACCCCCACGTACCTGGGCGCGCTGCAGGCCTTCACGCCCATGGAGCCCGAGGTGGTGAGCGTGGCCAGCGATGACGATGGCGTGGACGTAGACGATCTAACTGCCAAGGTCGGCAGCGGCTCGGCACGAGCGCGCTTTCTCTACGTGCTGCCCAACTTCCAGAACCCTACCGGCCGCACCATGACCGAGGCCCGGCGTGCCGCCCTCAGCACTGCTGCGGCCACAGCAGGTTTGCCACTGCTGGAAGACAACCCTTATGGCGAATTGTGGTTTGACACCCCGCCTCCCCTGCCCTTGACTGCTCGCAACCCCGACGGTGGCGTGTATCTGGGCTCGTTCTCCAAGGTGCTGGCGCCGGGCCTGCGGCTGGGTTTCATGGTGGCGCCCAAAGCGCTGTACCCCAAGCTGCTGCAAGCCAAACAGGCTGCCGATTTGCACAGCCCCAGCTTCAACCAGCGCATGGCCGCCGAGGTGATGAAGGGTGGCTTTCTGGACCGGCACGTGCCCATGATTCGTGCACTTTACAAGTCGCAGCGGGACGCCATGCTGCAAGCCTTGGCCCATGAATTTCCAGCGGGCGCGGCTGACGCCACCCTCACGTGGAACATACCGGCCGGCGGCATGTTCCTGTGGGCACGTTTGCCCAAAGGCATGAGCGCTGTGGACCTGTTGCCTTTTGCCGTGGATAAAAACGTGGCCTTCGTTCCCGGCACGCCGTTCTATGCGAGCGGTGATGACCCACGCACGTTGCGCCTGTCTTTCGTCACCCCCAGCGTAGACGAGATTCACCGGGGCATCGCGTCGCTGGCGGCTGCCATTCAGACCTACGCGGCCACGCTGCCGCGTGAGGCCCTGCCAGCTTGAGAAAGCGGGACACCATGTTGCACATCTGGGGGCGCCTTAGCTCCATCAATGTCCGCAAGGTCGTGTGGGCCGCGCAGGAAGTCGGCGTGGCCTTTGAGCGCACCGATGCTGGCGGTGCATTTGGGGTGGTCAAAACACCGCCATACCTGCAAATGAACCCCAACGCCACAGTGCCCATGCTGCAGGACGGCGCATTCACGCTATGGGAATCAAACGTGATCGTGCGCTACCTTTGCGCCAGACATGCGCATGGCACGCTTTACCCCGAAGCCCTGCAAGCGCGCTTCGATGCCGAGCGCTGGATGGACTGGCAGCAAACCACCTTCAACCCCGCTGGCCGCGACGCCTTTGTGCAGCTGATCCGCAAGCCGGGTGGCCAGACCGATACCGCGCTGGTGGCGAAATCGATTGCCGCCACCGAGCCGCTGCTGGACCTGCTGGATGCCCACCTTGCGCAGCAGCCGTTCATCGCCGGCGCGCAATTCACCATGGCCGACATTCCTCTGGCGTGCGAAATTCACCGCTGGTTGCAATTGCCGCTGGCGCACCCATCACGCCCCCATCTGGCAAATTGGTTCCAGCAGATGCTGGCACGCCCCGCCAGCCGTGGCGTGCTGGACGTGGAGTTGTCATGACACCGCGCTCCTACAAACAGGTTGACGTCTTCACCGGCACGCCTTACCTGGGCAACCCGCTGGCCGTGGTGCTGGACGGCAGTGATCTGAGCGACGCCGACATGCAGCGTTTTGCGCGCTGGACCAACCTGTCGGAAACCACGTTCGTGCTGCCTCCCACGCAACCAGAGGCCGACTACCGCGTGCGCATCTTCACGCCCGGCGGCGAACTGCCCTTTGCCGGCCACCCCACGCTGGGCACCTGTCACGCCTGGCTGGAGGCCGGTGGCAAGGCGAAGAAAAATCGGGGTCAGAGCCCAACTCAGGACAACAATCTCAGCAAAGCGGGTAACGCCAATACGGAATTGGGCTCTGACCCTGAATTTTTTGTTCAGGAATGTCAGGCTGGCTTGATCAACATCCGCCGCGAAGGCAACCGCCTGGCGTTTGGTGCACCGCCGCTGAAGCGCACCGCCCCCAGCCCCGCGCTGCTGGCCCAGATCGCCAAGGCGCTCGGGCTCAAGGCGCCGCAGATCAAGACCGCCCAGATGCTGGACAACGGCACCGTCTGGCTGGGCCTGCTGCTGGACAGCCCGCAAACCGTGCTGGAGCTGACGCCCAACTTTCTGGAACTGAAAAACCTGGGGCATAAAGTGGGTGTGGTCGGCGTGGAGTCTGCGCCAGCAGCTACGGGTTTGATAGCGCGCTCCAACCGCGAAGCCCGCGCTTTTTCCGGCACCGCCAGTACCACCAGCACCGCCAGCACAGCCCCCGAAGTGGAAGTGCGCGGCTTTGCCCCGCACCTGGGCGTCAACGAAGACCCGGTCACCGGCAGCCTGAACGCCAGCCTGGCGCAGTGGCTCATCGCCGAAGGCCACGCGCCCGAGCGCTACATCGCCGCGCAAGGCACCTGCATGGACCGCGCCGGGCGCGTGTACATCGAGCGCGATGCCAGCGGCCAGGTGTGGGTAGGTGGCGAATCGGTTACCTGCATCGACGGCACCGTAGCGCTTTGAGTGCAACCGA
>Ga0208939_1001474_pt1 | contig 17598 bp, 19 predicted proteins | sample AD_STIC12_MetaG_FD_184437 | JGI IMG/M metagenome (GOLD analysis project Ga0208939, IMG submission 184437) | Active sludge microbial communities of municipal wastewater-treating anaerobic digesters from USA - AD_STIC12_MetaG (SPAdes) (version 2) | ecosystem: Engineered > Bioreactor > Anaerobic >...
GTCATCCCGGCGGGCAAGAACCTCGACCAGTTCGATGCCGAGCTCGAGAAGATGAACTACCTGGTCGAAGGCGTCATCGGCTCGATCCCCGGCTGATCGGCACCTCGCCATGAGCAGCATCCCTGTGCCTGCCGGCGCGCCGGCGGCCGAGCCTTCGGCCGCGGCGCTGAAGTGGCGTGCGCTGGCCGAGCCGCTGGTGCCGGCCGCCGCCGCGCTGGCGCTGACGGTGCTGCTGTTCTCGGCGGCGGTCGCGCTGGCCGGTTTCAACGCCTTCGAGGTGTGGGGGCTGATCGTGCTCGGCGGTTTCGGCGACGCGTTTGCGTGGCAGAACACGCTGCAGCGCGCCGCGCCACTGATCCTCACCGGCCTGGCCGTCGCCCTGCCGGCGCAGGCCGGGCGCGTGATCATCGGCAACGAGGGCGCGCTGGTGCTCGGCGGCCTGGCCGCCTCGGCGCTGGGCAACGTGCTCGCCGCAGCGCAGGCCGGGGCGTGGCTGGTCTGGCCGGCGATGGCGATCGCCGGCGCGCTGGCGGGTGGCGTGTGGATCGGCCTCGTCGGGCTCTTGCGCGAGAAGCGCGAGGTCAACGAGACGATCGCCAGCCTGCTGATGTCGTTCATCGCCATCGCGCTGTTCAACCAGTGCGTGGAGACGGTGCTGCGCGACCCGGCCAGCCTGAACAAACCCTCGACGAAGCCGCTGCCCGACGCGCTGCTGCTGCCGACGATGCCGGGGCTGGACGTGCACTACGGCCTGCTGCTCGGCCTGCTCGTCGCGCTCGCCGCCTGGGCCGTCATGCGCTTCACGCCGCTCGGCCTGGCACTGCGCGTGGCCGGCGGCAATGCGCGCACCGCGCTCGGCGTGGGCCTGCCGGTCGTCAAACTCACCATCGGCGCCTGCGCGGCCGGCGGCGCCTGCGCGGGCCTGGCCGGCGCGGTGGAAGTGGCGGCGGTGCACGGCGCGGCCAATGCCTCGCTGATCGCCGGCTACGGCTACACCGGCATCCTGATCGCCTTCGCGGCACGCTTCTCGCCGGCCGGCGTGGTGCCGGTGGCCATCCTCGTCGGCGGCATCGCCGCCAGCGGCAGCCTGCTGCAGCGGCGCCTGGGCCTGCCCGACGCGGCGGTGACGGTGCTGCTCGGCTTCGCCTTCGTCGCGCTGATCGCCTGCGAGACGCTGCGCGGGCGGCAATTCTTCAAGGCCAGGTCATGACCGACGCGAGCGCACTCGGCTGGTGGGGCGTGCCGCTGGCCATCCTCGGCGGCGCCATCCGCGTCGGCACACCGCTGTTGTGGGTGAGCCTGGGCGAGACGGTCACCGAGAAGGCCGGCCGCATCAACCTCGGCCTCGAAGGCACGCTGCTGATGGGCGCGATGACCGCCTTCGCGGTCTCGCTCGCCACGGGCAGCCCCTGGCTCGGCTGCCTGGCCGCCGCCGGCGTAGGCGTGCTGCTGGGCATGCTGCACGGCGCGCTGTGCAGCCTCGCCCGCGTCAACGACACCGCCATGGGCATCGCGCTGATGCTCGCCGGCTCGGGCCTCGCCTTCTGGCTCGGCAAGCCGCTGATCCAGCCGAGCGCTCCGGGCTTGCCGGCGATCGCGCTGGGCGGCTGGTCGGATGTCGCGGCGGTGAAGGCCTCGCTGGCCATCAACCCGCTGTTCGTGCTCGGCCTCGTGCTCGCCTTCGCCACGCACTGGGCGCTGGGCCGCACGCGATTCGGCCTGCGCCTGCGCGTGGTCGGCGACAGCGAGAACGCGGCGCGTGCCTTCGGCCTGTCGCCCACCGCCTACCGCATCGCCGCCACCGCGTTCGGCGGCGCCTGTGCCGGCGTGGGCGGCGCCTCGCTGTCGCTGGTCTACCCCGGCGCCTGGAGCGAGGCGTTGTCCAGCGGGCAGGGCGTGATGGCGGTGGCGCTGGTCATCTTCGCGCGCTGGGACCCGCGGCGCTGCATCCTCGCCGGCCTGCTGTTCGGTGGCGCCAGCGCCATCAGCCCGGCGCTGCAGGCGCTGGGCTACAGCCAGGGCTACTACCTGCTCGCCGCGCTGCCCTATGTGCTGACGCTGGCCGTGCTCATCGGCCTGGGCAAGCCGGGACCGAGCCACGGCGCGCCGGGCGAACTCTCCCTGAACCGCTGACACCATGAAGCACTTCGCCCCCGTCGACGCGAACCCCTACGCCTGGCCCTTCGACGGCCGCTGGACCGCCGCGGACACCGCGCTCGTCATCATCGACATGCAGACCGACTTCTGCGGTATCGGCGGCTACGTCGACCGCATGGGCTACGACCTGTCGATGACACGCGCGCCGATCGGGCCGATCCAGGCCCTGCTCGCCGAGGCACGCGCCGAGGGCATGCACGTGATCCACACCCGCGAGGGCCACCGCCCCGACCTCGCCGACCTGCCCGCCAACAAGCGCTGGCGCTCGCGGCAGATCGGCGCGAATGGCGTGGGCATCGGCGACCCCGGCCCCTGCGGCCGCATCCTCGTGCGTGGCGAGCCGGGCTGGCAGATCATCGACGAGCTCGCGCCGATCGCCGGCGAGCCGGTGATCGACAAGCCCGGCAAGGGCTCGTTCTGCGCCACCGACCTCGAGCTGATCCTGCACACGCGCGGCATCCGCAACCTGATCCTCACCGGCATCACCACCGACGTGTGCGTGCACACGACGATGCGCGAGGCCAACGACCGCGGCTTCGAGTGCCTGATCGTCAGCGACGGCACCGGCGCCACCGACCGCGGCAACCACGAGGCCGCGCTGAAGATGGTGACGATGCAGGGCGGCGTGTTCGGCGCCGTGGCCGCGTCGGCGACGATCCTCGCGGCGCTTGGAGTGCAGCCATGAGCGGGCCGAGCGCCGGGCCGCTCCCAAGCCGGCCCGCGGCCCCTCGGGGGACCGGCCGATGTACCCATCGGACGAGGGGCTGACGTGAGCGAGCTCATTCCACCGCAGATCGAGCCGACCGGTGCGGCCAAGGTCGAGATGCTGAACTTCAGCAAGCGCTTCGGCGCGCTGCAGGCGCTCGACGACGTGTCGATGACGGTGGAGGCGGGTTCCTTCCACGCCCTGCTCGGCGAAAACGGTGCGGGCAAGTCGACGCTGGTGAAGTCGCTGATCGGCTTCTACCAGCCCGACACCGGCAGCGTGATGGTCGACGGCCGCGAGCGCGCCATCGCCAGCCCGCGCGACGCCGCGGCGCTCGGCCTGGGCATGATCTTCCAGCACTTCACCGTGGTGCCGGGCATGACGGTGGCCGAGAACCTGGCGCTGGCGCAGCGCGACCTCGGCGCCTTCATCGACTGGAAGGCGGAGCGCATGAAGCTCGCGGAGTTCATGCGCACGGCACCGTTCCCGCTCTCGCTCGATGCGCGCGTCGCCGGGCTGGCCGCGGGCGAGAAGCAGAAGCTGGAGATCCTCAAGGCGCTGTACGCGAAGCGGCGCTTCCTGGTGCTCGACGAGCCGACCTCGGTGCTCACGCCGCAGGAGGCCGACGAGGTGCTCGGCCGCGTCAAGACGATGTGCCGCGCGGGGCTGCTCTCGGTGCTGATCATCACGCACAAGTTCCGCGAGGTGTTCGGCTTCTGCGACGAGGTGACGGTGCTGCGCCGCGGCCGACGCACCGGCGCGGCGAGCGTCGAGGCGACGTCGCGCGACGAACTCGCCGGCTGGATGATGGGCGTGGCCACCGACGCGACGGCGCTGCCGGCCTCCACCTCGGGCCGCGCGCCCAGCCCGGCACCGGTGGCGCAGGACAGCGTGCCGCGGCTGGACGTGCACGGGCTCACGGTGCTCGGCAGCGAAGGCCGGCGCGCCGTCGACGGGCTGTCGCTGACGGTGCGCGCCGGCGAGATCGTCGGCGTGGCCGGCGTGTCGGGCAACGGCCAGCGCGAGCTGGTGGCCGCGCTCACCGGCGCGATGCCGATCGCCGGCGGCGAGGTGCGCATCGACGGCCAGCCGTACCGGCCGACCCGCTCGCAGATGCAGCGTTTCGGCGTGCGCAGCCTGCCCGAGGAGCCGCTGCACAACGGCTGCGTGGGCAAGCTCACGGTGGCCGAGAACCTGGCGCTGCGCAACTTCGACCGGCCGCCGCTGGCGCGCGGCGCGCTGCTGTCGCGCGCCGCGATGCGCGGCCAGGCGCTGGCGCAGATCGAGGCCTACCGCGTGAAGACGCCGGGCCCGGACGCGCCGATCGAGACCCTCTCCGGCGGCAACGTGCAGCGTGCCGTGCTGGCACGCGAGCTGGCGGCTGATCCGATCTCGCCGCGCCTGCTGATCGTCGCCAACCCCTGCTTCGGCCTGGACTTCCAGGCCACCGCCGAGATCCATGCGCGCCTGCGCGCGGCGCGCGACGGCGGCGCCGGCGTGTTGCTGGTCAGCGAGGATCTGGACGAACTGCTCGCGCTGTCGTCGCGGCTGCTGGTGCTGTCGCATGGGCACATCGCGCTGGAATGCCCGACCGCCAACGCCGACATCGGCGCGATCGGCCGAGCCATGGCCGGCGACTCCCATGCGGAGGCTGCGTGATGCCGACCGTGCACGCCCGCCCCTACGACTTCCCGTTCGACCCGGCGCACACCGCCGTGGTGATGATCGACATGCAGCGCGACTTCCTCGAGCCCGGCGGCTTCGGCGCGATGCTGGGCAACGACGTGTCGCTGCTGCGGCCCATCGTGCCGGCCTGCGCGCGGCTGCTCGCGCTGGCGCGCGCAAAGGGCATGGCGGTGATCCACACCCAGGAGGCGCACGATGCGCAGCTGGCCGACTGCCCGCCGAGCAAGCGCGCGCGCGGCGCGCTGAGCTGCGGCATCGGCGACCCGGGCCCGCTGGGCCGCGTGCTGGTGGCCGGCGAGCCGGGCGCGGGCTTCGTGCCCGAGCTGCTGCCGCAGCCCGGCGACATCGTGCTGCGCAAGCCGGGCAAGGGCGCCTTCCACGCCACCGCGCTCGACGCGATCCTGCATGCGCAGGGCATCACGCACCTGCTGATCGGCGGGGTGACCACCGAGGTCTGCGTGCAGAGCACGATGCGCGAAGCCAACGACCGCGGCTACGAGTGCCTGCTGGTCACCGACTGCGCGGCGAGCTACTTCCCGCAGTTCCACGCCGCGGTGGTCGAGATGGTGGTCGCGCAGGGCGGCATCGTCGGCTGGGCCGCTTCGCTGGCGGAGATCGAGAGCGCCTTCGCATGATCAAGGTGATCGCCAGGCGCCTGCTCGGCGCCCTGCCCAACCTGGCCGGCGTGATCGTCGTGACCTTCCTGCTCACGCGTGCGCTGCCCGGCGACCCGGCGGCCTACTTCGCCGGCGGCGCGGCCACGCAGGAGGCGGTGGCCCAGGTGCGCGCGCAGCTCGGCCTGGACAAGCCGCTGGTCGAGCAGTTCTTCCGCTACGTGGCCGACCTCGCGCACGGCGAGCTCGGCACCTCCCTCACCACCGGGCAGCCGGTGCTGCAGGAGCTGATCACGCGGCTGCCGGCGTCGATCGAGATGGTGTTGCTGGCGCTGACGCTGGCCTGCGCGATCGCGCTGCCGCTGGGCGTTCTCGCCGCCACGCGGCCGGGCTCGTGGATCGACCAGCTGTGCCGCCTGGTCACCACTGCGGGCGTGTCGCTGCCGACCTTCTTCACCGGGCTGGTGCTGGCCTACGTCTTCTACTTCCTGCTCGGCTGGGCGCCGTCGCCGCTGGGCCGGCTCGACCCGATGTTCTCGCCGCCGCCGCAGATCAGCGGCTTCTACCTGATCGATGCGGCGCTGGCCGGCGATGCTTCGCTGTGGTGGGCGAGTTTCAAGCAGCTGATCCTGCCGACGCTGACCATGGCGATCTTCGTGCTCGCGCCGATCGCGCGCATGACGCGCGCCTCGATGCTCTCGGTGCTGGGCAGCGACTTCATCCGCACCGCGCGCGCCTCGGGCCTGACGCCCACCACCGTGCTGGTGACCTACGCGCTGCGCAACGCACTGCTGCCGGTGGTCACCACGCTGGGCATGGTGTTCGGCTTCATGCTCGGCTCCAGCGTGGTCATCGAGAAGGTGTTCGGCTGGCCCGGCGTGGGCAGCTACGCGATCGACGCGCTGACGGCCAGCGACTACGCGCCCATCCAGGGCTTCGTGCTGTCGATGGGCGTGCTGTTCGTGCTGCTCAACCTGGTGGTGGACCTGCTCTACACGCTGATCGACCCGCGCGTGACGCTGGAGGGCTCGTGAGCAGCGAAACCATTCGCCACGTGCGCCACGTGCTCTCCGAGAACCCGGTGACGATGGCCGCAGCGGCGCTGTTCGCGCTGTTCATCCTGATCGCGCTGATCGGCCCGGCCATCGTGCCGCACGACCCGCTGGCCAGCAACGCCACCGCGGCGCTGCAGCCGCCCTCGGGCGCGCACTGGTTCGGCACCGACGCGCTGGGCCGCGACATCTTCTCGCGCACGCTGGTGGCGACGCGGCTGGACCTAGGCATCGCCATCTCGGCGGTGGCGCTGTCGTTCGCGCTGGGCATCGCGCTGGGTCTGGCGGCGGGCTTCTTCGGCGGCTGGTGGGACACGGCGATCACGCGCGTCTCCGACACCATCATGGCCTTCCCGCTGTTCGTGCTGGCGATGGGCATCGTCGCGGCGATGGGCAACACGGTGGGCAACATCGTGCTGGCCACGGCGATCATCAACCTGCCGTTCTACATCCGCGTGGCGCGCGCCGAAGCCAACGTGCGGCGCGGTGCCGGCTTCATCGAGGCGGCGCGGCTGTCGGGCAACGGCGACGTGCGCATCCTCGCCGTGCACCTGTTCCCCAACATCCTGCCGCCGGCGATGGTGCAGGTGAGCCTGAACATGGGCTGGGCGATCCTCAACGCGGCGGGCCTGTCCTTCATCGGCCTGGGCGTGCGGCCGCCGACGCCGGAGTGGGGCATCCTGGTCGCCGAAGGCGCGCAGTTCATCGTCTCCGGCGAATGGTGGGTGAGCTTCTTCCCCGGCGCGGTGCTGATGCTGGCGGTGTTCACCTTCAACCTGCTCGGCGATGCCTTGCGGGACATCTTCGATCCGCGGAGGCGGACGTGAGCGCACCACCCCTGCTGGACGTCACCGACTTCGGCCTCGAGTTCCGTACCCGCAGCGGCACCGTGCACGCATTGCAGGGCGTCGACCTGCAGATCCGCAAGGGCGAGATCGTCGGCCTGGTCGGTGAAAGCGGCTCCGGCAAGTCGGTGCTCAGCTATGCCTTGCTCGGCATCTCCGACCGCGCGGCCAAGGTCACCGGCGGCAACGCGATGTTCGGCGGGCTGGACCTGCTCAAGGCCGACGAGCGAACATTGGCCGACCTGCGCGGGCGCGAGATCTCGATGATCTTCCAGAGCCCGCGCACGGCGCTCAACCCGATCCGCCCGGTGGGCCTGCAGATCGAGGACGTGCTGCGCCGCCATGCCGCCGCGCGCGGCGCCGACCTCGGCACCAGCCTGCGCGAGCGCGCCGTGCAGGCGCTGCGCGAGGTGGCCATCTCCGACCCCGAGCGCCGCCATGGCGCCTACCCCTTCGAGATGTCGGGCGGCATGTGCCAGCGCGTGATGATCGCGCTGGCACTGGCCTGCCGGCCGGCGCTGCTGATCGCCGACGAGCCGACCACCGGGCTGGACGTGACCACGCAGGCCGCCGTGATGGACCTCATCACCTCGCTGGCGCGCGAGCGGCAGATGGCCACGCTGTTCATCACCCACGACCTCGCGCTCGCCGCCGACCACTGCGACCGAATCGTCGTCATGCATGCCGGCCACGCGGTGGAGGCGGCGCCGGCGCGCGCCCTGTTCACGCAGGCGCGCCACCCCTACACCGCGCGCCTGCTCAGCTCCACGCCGGGCGAGCGCACGCGCTCGGCGCAGGAGCTCAAGCCGGTGCCGGGCAATCTGCCCGACCTGCGCCGCGACGACCTGCCCGGCTGCCGTTTCGCCGACCGCTGCGAACGCCGCAGCGAGCTGTGCGTGCACGAGCGCCCCGCGCTCGACCCCGTGGCCGCGCACAGCGCCGCCTGCTGGCACCCGTTGTTCGGCCCGCCGGCGCGCTCGCGCGGGAGCGTGCGTCATGCTTGATGCCGCACCGCTGATGAACGGCTTCACTGCGTCGCCCGACAAGCCCGTGCCACCAGCCGCGCCGCTGCTGACCCTCGAACGCTTGCACAAGCGCTTCAACGTCGCCGGCGGCAAGCAATTGCACGCGGTCGACGACCTCAATCTCGGCCTGATGGCCGGCGAGAGCCTCGGCCTGGTCGGCGAGTCGGGCTGCGGCAAGAGCACGCTGGTGCGGCTGATCGCACGCCTGCTCGACCCGAGCGAGGGCCGCATCGTGTTCGAGGGCGTCGACCTCGCCGCGGTGCCGGCGCGGCGATTCGCCAAGGCGGCGCAGCGCAGCGCGATCCAGATGGTGTTCCAGGACCCGACCGACAGCCTGAACCCGCGCTTCACCGCGCGCGAGGCGATCCGCGAGCCGCTCACGCTGCTGTCGCGCCTGGCCCGCGACGCGGCCGACGCACGCGTCGACGAGGTGGCGGCGCAGGTCGGCCTGCCGGCGGCGCTGCTGTCGCGCTTCCCGCACCAGCTCTCGGGCGGGCAGAAGGCGCGCGTGGGCATCGCAAGGGCGCTGGCTGTCAAGCCGCGGCTGCTGATCCTCGACGAGCCCACCGCGGCGCTCGACGTCTCGGTGCAGGCGGTGGTGCTGCAGCTGCTCGAGCAGCTGCGTGCCGAGCTGGGGCTGAGCCTGCTGTTCGTGTCGCACGACCTCAACGTGGTGCGCCTGCTGACCGACCGCGTGGCGGTGATGTACCTGGGCAAGCTGGTCGAGATCGGCCCGTCGGAGCAGGTGTTCCGCTCGCCCAAGCATCCGTACACGCAGTCGCTGGTGTCGGCGATCCCGGGGCAGGGGCCGCGCATCCGGCTCGCCGGCGAGGTGGCCAGCCCGATCGACCCCTCGCCGCAGGCCTGCCGCTTCCACGGCCGCTGCCCGCGCGGCGAGGATCGCTGCGGCCGCGAGGCGCCGGTGCTGCGCGCCGTGGGGCCGCAGCTCGCGGCCTGCCACTTCATCGAACGGCTCGCGCCGTAGACTCGCCCCATGCCCCTGCGCGCCGCGTCCGCCAGCCCCCCGATCAGCATCCGCAGCAACCTGGCCGAGCAGGCCTATGCGCAGCTGAAGGCGCTGATCCACGACTTCCAGCTGCTGCCTGGCGACCGCTTCTCCGAGAACGAGATGGGAACGCGGCTGGGTGTCAGCCGCACGCCGGTGCGCGAGGCCTTGTTCCGGCTGCGCAACGAAGGATTTCTCGAGGTCGAGAGCAAGGCCGGCTGGTACGTCAAGCCGATCGACTTCGACCGCCTCGACCAGCTCTACGACCTGCGCGTGCTGCTCGAACTCGCCAGCGTCGCGCGGCTGTGCGCACGCGAGAGCGACCCGCCCGAGCTCGAGGCGCTGAAGGCCGCCTGGCTGGTGCCGGCCGCCGAGCGGCTGACCGAGATGCGCGAGGTCGGCGCGCTCGACGAGCAGTTCCACGCGACGCTGGTGCGCGCCGCCGGCAATGCCGAGATCGCCAAGGTGCACTGGGACGTGACCGAGCGCATCCGCATCGTGCGGCGGCTGGACTTCACGCGCGAGGACCGCATCGACGCCACCTACGCCGAGCACGCGAAGATCCTGCGCGCGGTGCTGCAGCGCAAGCTCGACCAGGCGCAGCTGCTGCTGAAGAGCCACATCGAGCAGAGCAAGGCCGAGGTGCGCAAGATCACGCTGGGCACGCTGCACGAAGCGCGGCAACGCGCGCGCGCCGCCCGGCGCTAGGCGGCGGGCACCCGCACCCAGGCCTCCAGCCCGCCACCGTCGCGCGGCGTGACACCGACCTGCCAGCCGTTCGCCCGCGCGAGCTGCTGCACGATCGCCAGGCCCAGGCCGAAGGCGCCTGAGGCCGTGTCGCCCTGGTCCGTTGCGCGATGGAACGGGCGGAATACCAGCGCCAGCTGGCTCTCCGAGATGCTCGGCCCGCGGTCGAGCACGCCGATGTAGACATGGCTCACCTCGCCGCCCTGGTCGCCCGACGGCTCCCCCCGGCCGACCAGTTCGATCGGCCCGGGCGCGTAGCGCAACGCATTGCCCAGCAGGTTGTCGACGACACGTGCCAGCGCCCCCGGCGCCGCACGAACCCGGATCGACTGATCGCAGCGCAGCGAGAGTTGCGCGCCGGCCGATCGCGCGGCATCGCCATGCATCTGCACGCGCTCGCGCAGCCAGCCGCAGAGTTCGAAGTCCGTCGCCGTTTCGGTGTTCATGCCGCGCGCGATCTCGAGCATCTGGCCGATCAGCGCATTCATCTCCTCGATGTCGTGCTCGAGCCTTTGCAGCAGCGCCGGATCGGGACGCAGCGTCAGCATCTCGATGGCCAGCCGCATGCGGGCCAGCGGGGTGCGCAGGTCGTGCGAGACGCCGGCGAACAGCGTCGTGCGCGCGTCCAGCAGCTCGCGCACCTGCAGCGCCATGCGATTGAAATGGCGTGCCAGGCCGGCCAGTTCGCGCGGGCCGCTTTCGGCCAGCAAGCCTGGGCTGACGCCGCGCGCCAGCTGCGCCGCCGCCAGCTCGAGCTGCGCGACCGGCTGAGCGATGCGCCGCGCGAGCCACCACGACAGCAGCCCCACCAGCACCATGCCGACGACGAAGGGAAGGGCCAGCGCCCCCAGCGGCTGTGTCTTCATGCGGTCCTCGGCAAAGCCGACGCCGATCGAGCGGCCCGCGGAGGGCACCGTCGTCCACAACCAGAGCCGGCCATCCGCCGCCGTCTCCTCCCGGAAGTACATCGCATGGCCGGTGCGGCGCTCGAAGGCCCGTTCGAGGAAGAGCAGGTAGGGCCCATGGCGCAAGCCCGTGTCCGGCGGCGGTGGCATGTCCGGCCGCAGCGCCAGGTGGTGGCTGCGTTCCAGCTCCTGCTCGAAGGCCGGTCGCGTCTCGGGCGGCAGCTCGCTCCAGGTCTGTGCGGACAGCACCATCAGGCCGGCCAGGTCATCGGCAGCGCGGCGGGCCATCGGCAGGAAGATGAAGCCCAGTGCCGCGGCAGCGGTGATCAGCTCGAGTGCGATGAACAGCGCCGCGAGCCAGCGCGCGTACTGCTGCGCCAGCCCCGGCTGCTGCCGCTGCCGGCCCATCAGGCCGACTCGCCCTGCGGGTTGAACAGGTAGCCCTCGCCGCGCACCGTGCGGATGTAGGCCGGATGCGCCGGGTCGGCCTCGATGCGGCGGCGCAGCCGAGTGACGCGCACGTCGATACTGCGGTCGAAGGCGCTGCGCTCGTAGCCCTTGAGCCGCTCGATCAAGTCGTCGCGCGACAGCACCCGATTCGGGTGCGCGACGAACACCTGCAGCAACTGGAATTCGGCCGTCGAGATGGGCACCTCGGTGTCGCCGCGCATCAGGCGCCACGCCGCGCTGTCCAGCGTGTACGGGCCGAAGGCGGGCAGGCTCGCAGCCGGCGGGCCCGCCGGTGCCGAAGTCAGGGCAACCGGCCGCGCTCGGCGCAGCAACGCGCGCAACCGGGCCAGCAACTCGCGCGGGCTGAAAGGCTTGGGCAGGTAGTCGTCGGCACCGACCTCCAGTCCGACGACGCGGTCGATCTCCTCGCCGCGCGCGGACACCATCAGGATTGGCACCTCGCTGGACTTGCGCAGCTCGCGCGCCAGGCTCAGGCCGTCCTCGCCGGGCAGCATCAGGTCGAGCACGATCGCGTCGGGCGGCACCTGTGCGATGCGCTCGTGCATCTGCCGGCCGTCGCCCGCGGTGTCGACGACGAAGCCGCTGGCGCCCAGGTAGTCGGCCAGCAACTCGCGCAGCGCCGGATCGTCATCGACGACGAGGATGCGGGCAGGCGCGGCGGCATTCATCACGGTGCAGTGTAGCCAGCGTGCCTGCGCGGAAACGCGGTGACTCTTGCTGAAACGCAGAGAAACGCGATGGCGCAGGCTCGACATCGCCAGGCAATGGCGGCCGCGCAGGATGCAGGCTATGGACAGGCACGAACTCGGCACGGGGATCGCACAAGCGGCGCGGGTGCAGTTGCGCATCGCAGCTTGGCTGCTCATCGCGCTGGGCGGTGCCGGAGCGGCACGGGCCGCAGACGAAGCCGCCACGAAGCCACTGGATCTGTCGCTGCCGCGGCAGGCCGGCCAGTGGACTGGCGTGGCCTCGCGGGAGCGCCAGGACGCACGCCCGGCGATGGCCGCCGGCTCGCAGCCGCCGCGCGCGCTGGCCACGCAGGCGCAACGCCAGCCCTATGGCACGGGCTACGAGGCGCGCATGTCTTCGGGTGCCGCGGCGGGAGCGCTCGGCGCAGCGGGGATCGGGCCGCAGGGCACGGCCGCGTCGCCGGCCGGGCCACGCGGCGGCAACGGCAAGGGCCGATGAGGCCAAGAGAGTTTTCGTCGAGGCCGCAGGCCTCTGTTTCAACCCAAGGAGAGATCGAGATGAATGCAAGTCAAACCCTCAAGACCCTGATGGCGGCCGTCGCACTGGCCGCCGCGGCGGGTGTGTCGGCACAGGCACAAGACCAGTCACGCGACCAGGCCCGCGCCGAGGCCAAGGACCAGATCAAGGATCAAACGAAGGATCAGATCAAGGACCAGGATCGCACCCGGGATCGCATCAAGGACCCGTCGAAGGATCAAACCAAGGCCCAGGACCGCGATCGCGTCAGGGACCAGACCAAGGATCAGACCAAGGATCAGGCCAAGGCACAGGTGAAGGCGCAGACGCGAACCAAGACTGAAGCCCAGGTGCGCACCGAAGAACAGGCCCGCAGCCGGCAAGGCACGGCGGCGGGGACGGGTTCGGGCGCGGGCGGTAGCGGCGGTGGTGGTGCCGGTGGTGGAGCCGGTGGCGGCGGCGGTGGTGCCGGCGGCGGTGGCGCAGGCGGTGGTGGCGGCGCGGGTGGTGGTGGTGGTGGCGGCCGCTGATCGCCGCAACGAGCAGGAGATGAAGTCATGAGAACCACGACTCGCAGCCTGGCCGCGGCTCTCGCGGCCCTGGCCCTGCTCGGTACGGCGATGGGGGCCCCGCCGGGCCCTGACCGCCGGGCCGGGCCCGATGCGCGGCGTCCCGCCGCACCGCAGTTCCGCACGCCGCACATCCGCTTCGACGCTCAGTACCAGCACAACCACTACTACCCGGAGCGGGGGTATCTGGTGCCCAGTCTGCCCACCGGCAGCATCAGCGTCGCCTTTCGGGATGGGCGCTACTTCTTCCACGGTGGCGTGTGGTACCGGCCCTCGGGCACGCGCTTCGTCGTCGTGCTGCCACCAATCGGCATCTTCGTGCCGATCCTGCCGGCAGCCTACGTCACCCTGTGGATCGGCGGCACGTACTACTACGCCAACGGCGTTTACTACTCACCGGCGGGTACCAGCGGCTATGTGGTCGTCGAGCCGCCCGCCGAGGCCACAACCGCGTCGGCTGCCGCGGTGCCGGAGCCGGTGATCTATCCGCGCAACGGGCAGAGCGCCGAGCAAACCGAGACCGACCGCCGTGAGTGCAACCGTTGGGCGACAACGCAGCCCTCGGCAATGAACGACGCGGGCGTATTCCAGCGGGCGGTGGCGGCGTGCATGGACGCGCGCGGCTACACCGTGCGCTGAAGCTGCCGACCCCACCACGAAGGACATTCATGCAACGCAAACAGTTTCTGCGCCACCTCGGCGCTCTGGCCGGCAGCGCCGCGATCGGGCCGCTGATCGCGGCCTGCGGCGGCGGGAGCGAGGATCCTTCGGGTGCGACGGCACTCGCTGCGGGCACCGCTGCGCCGACCACGATCAACACGCTGTCGCCCGCCGAGATCGCCGGCCTCAAGTTCATGCGCGAAGAGGAAAAGCTCGCCCATGACGTCTATGTCGCGATGGACGCCTTGTGGAGCCACCGGACCTTCGCGAACATCGCGCTGAGCGAGACGACGCACACCGAGGCCATCCTTGCGCTGCTGACGAAGTACGGTGTCGACGACCCGGCCGCGGGCAAGCCCGCCGGCGTGTTCGAGGATCCGCAGTTGCAGGCCCTCTACGACACACTGGTGGCAGCAGGCGCAGCCAGCCTGGTCGAGGGGCTCAAGGTCGGCGCGCTCATCGAAGAGACCGACATCCGCGACATCGTGCAGCGCCAGGCCGTCACCGACGAGGCGGACATCCTCAACGTCTACGGCAGCCTGCTGTGCGGTTCGCGCAACCACCTGCGCGCCTTCGACAGCGCGCTGGTGAACCAGGGCGTGAGCTATCGCGCGCAGGTTCTGTCGCAGGAGGAATGGGATGCCATCGCCGCTTCGCCGCGCGAAAGTTGCGCCGTGTGAGGTCGAACGAAGTGGATGCGCGTGAAGCGGCGGCCCGGGCCTTCTCTGGCTAGGGATACAGGCCGCGCTCCTCGCGTGCGGTGAGGATGCGCTCGCAGGCCACGGCGAAGGTGGCGGTGCGCAGCGTGATCTTGTGCTTGTCGGCGGTGTCCCAGATGCGCTTGAGCGCGCCGACCATGATCTTGTCCAGGCGCAGGTTGATCTCGTCTTCGGTCCAGAAGAAGGAGCTGAAGTCCTGCACCCACTCGAAGTAGCTGACCGTCACGCCGCCGGCGTTGCAGATCACGTCGGGCACGACGAGGATGCCGCGGTCGGCGAGGATGTCGTCGGCGGCCGGCAACGTCGGGCCGTTGGCGCCTTCGAGCACCAGCCTGGCCGACGTCTTTCTCGCGCGCTCGGGCGTGACCTGGCCCTCCAGCGCGGCGGGGATGAGGATGTCGCACTTGACGTTCCAGAAGGCCTCGTCGTCGGCTTTCTCGGCACCCTTGAAACCACCGACGCCGCCGTACTGCTTGAGCGTGGGCATCAGCTCGGCCATGTCGATGCCGCGGTCGTTGACGATGGTGCCGGTGTGGTCCTGGATGGCAACGATCTTCGCGCCGGCCTGTGCGAACAGTTCGGCCGCCGCCGAGCCGACGTTGCCGAAGCCCTGCACCGCCACGCGTGCGCCGTCGAGATCGAGGTTGATGCGCCGCGCCGCCTCGCGGCCGGTGACGAACACGCCGCGGCCGGTGGCCTTGACGCGGCCCAGCGAGCCGCCCAGGTGGATCGGCTTGCCGGTGACCACGCCGGTGGCGGTGGTGCCGGTGTTCATCGAGTACGTGTCCATCATCCACGCCATGATCTGCGGGTTGGTGTTCACGTCGGGCGCCGGAATGTCCGAATGCGGGCCGATGATGATGCCGATCTCGCTGGTGTAGCGTCGCGTCATGCGCTCGAGCTCCTTGATCGAGAGCAGCTTCGGGTCGACGCGGATGCCGCCCTTGGCGCCGCCGTAGGGCAGGTTCACCGCGGCGTTCTTGATGCTCATCCACGCCGCCAGCGCCATCACCTCTTCCAGCGTCACGTTCGGGTGGTAGCGCACGCCGCCCTTGCCGGGGCCGCGCGACATGTTGTGCTGCACGCGGAAGCCCTCGAAGTGCGCCACGCGGCCGTCGTCGAGCTCGATCGGCACGTCGACGATCAGCGCGCGCTTCGGGCGCTTGAGCGTCTCGACCCAGCGGGCGAGGTGGCCGAGGTAAGGCACCACGCGGTCGACCTGCGACAGGTAGGTCTGCCAGGGGCCGTCGGCATGGTGGGTGACGTAGGACAGGCTGCTTTCGCTCATTCGGTGTCTCCGTGGTGTCTTGATGCGCGCTCCGGCGACGCTCGTGGCGGCGCCGGCTGCATGGGGCGTGACTGTAGGCGCCTCGCCGCCGAGTTTTCCACCGTTCGTCATGCCGGGTTTGCATGGCTTGCGCTGCCACGCACATGAGCCGGGGAATGGACGCCGCGCGGCCCGCGTACACGCTGGACGCGGCGCCTCGCCGCGCCACGACACTCGGAGACCTGCATGAAGCTTCTCGCGATCACTCTCGCCCTGTCCACCACGCTGGCTGCCGGCTCGGCGCTCGCCGGCGATGCCCTCGTCCAGTTCAACGGCGCCATCGGCGTCGACCCGGTGGCCGGCATCGCCAACGGCGCGCCGGTGGCCAACACCGTGCTCGGCGTGCCGCCAGGGGGCCGGCCCTGGATCCTGCGCAAGCTGCGCGCGAGCATCGACCCGGACGGCAGCATCTCCGCCAAGGGCAGTGGCCTGCTGTTCAGCGGCGGCGACAGCATCGGCACGCGCGGCGGTGTGACGCAGGTGTTCGCCACGCTGTTCTGCAGCGGCGTGGCCCATCACTCGCCCTTCGTCGACCTCGACCTGGCGGGCAACTTCCTCATCAAGGGCAAGCTCGGCGCGGTGCCGCCGAGCCCCTGCCTGAGCCCGGTGCTGCTGATCCGCAATGCGGCCGGCGCGCAGTCGTGGTTCGCGGCCGGCATCCCCGGCGGGGATGACTGAACTCAGCCGAACTCGTCGCCGAGTTCCTTCGCGCGCTGCTGCGCGGCCTTCAGCGCCTTCACGAAGGCGGCCTTCACGCCACTCGCTTCGAGCGAGGTGAGCGCTGCGTAGGTGGTGCCACCCTTGGAGGTGACACGTTCGCGCAGCACCGCCGGCGGCTCGCTGGACGCCTGCGCGAGCGAGGTCGCGCCGGCGAAAGTGGCCAGCGCGAGCTGCTGGCCCTGCTCGGCGGACAGGCCCATCTCCTGCGCGGCCTGCATCATCGCCTCGACGAAGTAGAAGACGTAGGCCGGGCCGGAGCCCGAGAGCGCGGTGACGGCATCGAGGTCTTCCTCGCGCGCAACCCACAGCGTGCGCCCGGTGGGGGCGAGCAGTGCCTCGGCAGTCGCCTTCTCGGCCGCGCTCACCGCATCTCGCGCATAGAGCCCGGCGATGCCCTGGCCGATCAGCGCCGGCGTGTTGGGCATGCTGCGCACGACGCGCTGGCTGCCGGTGGCGCGTGCGATCGCGTCGCTGCGGATGCCGGCCATCACGCTGAGCTGCAAGGCGCCGGCGATGTGCGCGGCACACGGCGCCGCGGCAGCCTGGAAGAGCTGCGGCTTGACCGCCCACACCACCACGCCGGCCTGCGCCAGCGCCGCATCGGCGGCGGCGAAGGTGCGCACGCCGTGATCGGCCTGCAGCTTCGCGCGCTGCGCTTCGCCGGGGTCGACGACGAGGATGGAGTCGGCCGGGCGGCCGCTGGCGCGCAACCCGCCGATGATGGCCGCGGCCATGTTGCCGCCGCCGATGAAGGCCAGCACCTCGTTGCTCATCGTTGGTTCCTCAGCCTGTTCCTCGGCTCGTTGCTCATTTCGCGGCCGAAGCGGCCGGCGGCGTGGGTACGACGACGCCGGAGCCAATCGGGATCTCGGTGGTCTCGACGAAGCCGGTGACGAAGTAGCGCGTCTCGCCGAAGCAGCTGGTCGGCAGGCCGACCTTCTCTTCGTAGTGCAGGCTGACGCGCTTGCCCATCGCGGCGCTGAGCTTGTGCGCCAGCGCGTCGTCGTGCACGGTGAAGAAGAACTTCTCGACCGTGCTGCCGGGCAGCGACACCAGCGCCAGCTCGCCCTCCCAGGTCTTGCAGATCCAGCCCTTGTGCGAGAACTTCTGCACCCAGCCGGCACGCTCGCCGCTGGAGTAGCTCCAGTTGAGCGCGAAGGCAAACCAGGCGACGGCCAGCAGC
>Ga0208939_1001482_pt1 | contig 17542 bp, 19 predicted proteins | sample AD_STIC12_MetaG_FD_184437 | JGI IMG/M metagenome (GOLD analysis project Ga0208939, IMG submission 184437) | Active sludge microbial communities of municipal wastewater-treating anaerobic digesters from USA - AD_STIC12_MetaG (SPAdes) (version 2) | ecosystem: Engineered > Bioreactor > Anaerobic >...
ACACCGTCTGCCACGGACCGAACTCCGCCGGCAGGTCACGCCAGGCGATCCCGGTGCGGTACCGGTAGATGATCCCCTCGACCACCTGCCGGTGATCACGAAAAGGCTTGCCCTGCTTGCCATCCGAAGACGGCATCAGCGGCGAGATCAGTTCCCACTGCGCGTCGGTCAACACTCGGGTTCGAGACATGGGCCCAACAATCACCGACGACCACGCTCAACTTATGGAGACACGCCCTAGCCCCGACGTACGTCGAGATTGACAGTGTTGCTGGTGACGGCCAGACGTCAACCGGAATCGCCGGTTACCGCCTTCGGTGCTGGGTGACCTCGGCCCGGCCGCCCTTCGGCACAATCGCGGATCGCGGCAGATCCGGTTGCCTACTCGATGTAGCCAGTGTTGGGTCGACCTTGTTGAGGAGGTTTCGGATGCAGTCCTCGAGCTCCGTATCTGTCTGTCCGTTACCACCGTCCGCGTTGGCGATGCGGTAGTCCTCTTCGGATCCCGAGACCACCGCAGTTCGGAGTCGCCAGGCTCGCCGACGCGCTCACCGAAACTCGGGCAGGGCGGGGTCGTGGGCTGCCACACTTCAGGTCATGGCGACGTGGTACCGATGGGCCTGGGTGGGCGTGTGGCTCCTCAGTCTTCCGTTCGGCGCAGCGGAGCGGGAGTCCTGGGCCGCGGTGGCGGCGATCGTCGTCGGAGGGGCGGTCGGCGCGGTTTGGCAGGTGACGGCCCGGCGTGATGTCGCTGAGCGGCTCACTTGGCTCGCCGGAATCGCCTTGGTCTTCGGTTTTGCCATCCTGCTCGACGCCGTGATCGTCAGCGGCAGCACCAGCCTGGAGGTAGGTCCAACGGCCTACTTCGTCGGGGTCGCGGCGTCCGTCGTGGTCGCTGAGCGGGTGCTGCGCCGGCGAGACCTGGGCCCGGTCACCCTTGACATGGTGCATGCGGCCGACGAGGTCGAAAGCGGCGACGTTCACCGCACCAGCGCCGGTGGTCGGGCAGGATCTGAGGCCTGATCCAGGGTTAGAGCTGCCCGAGGCAGGGCCACGCATCGGAGTGTTTGCGCGCTCGATCCGCGAAACGCGACCAGCGCCCATCGGCTCGGTCGCGGCATGAGCGTGCGGGGCCAGGTCGCGCTCACCGGCATACTCGGGTGATGTCGATTCGTGCCGACAGGGCTGACCACTGGGAACTGTGCTTCGTGTGTGGGCTGAACCTCCCCGCGGTTGGCGAGGACGCGCCGTGGGGTATCAGCGGCAAGGACCCGACATTCGCGTTCTGCCCGTGCTGTGGCGTCGAGTTCGGCTACCAGGACGCCACCCTTGATGCCGCCCGCAACAGGCGTGAGGCATGGGCGCAAGATTCATACCGCTGGGCCGACCCGGAACGCCAGCCCGCAGACTGGCAGGCGGCTCAACAACTCTCGAACCTTCCCGAACGGGCCCGGTAGCCGACGTCCGCACATCGGCACGAGGTGCGGCATGAGCGTGCGCATCGATGCGCTTCTCAAAGGAGCGGCGATGCCGCCGCTGACGTCGGATACTCATGCCCATGCGCTCCCCGTCCGCAGTTGCCGTCGCTCTTGCTCTCGCCGCGTGCGCGCTGACGGCCTGCAGCGGTGGCGAAGACCCGGCCCCGCACCCTCAGGTGACCGCATCGGACTCCGAGGTCCGGCTTGTAGGTCCAGACGAGGCAGACCTGGTGCTCTACGTGAGCAACCAATCGTTCGAGGATGAAGACGTCCGCATCAAGCTCGACGTGGACGGGGTCACGGTCGTCGACGGCGAGTTCCGCGTGGAGGGGCAACACAACTGGATCCGCTTCCCCCTGAGTCTCTCGCCAGGAAGTCACACCCTCACCGCCGAGTCTGACACCGGGGCCACTTTGAAGGAGTCATTCCAGGTGCCGGGCAACGAAGCCCGCTACGCCGTGGTCAACTACTGGGCGGAGGACGACTCGCCAGAGCTCACGTGGCTCTTCCAGCGTGAACCCGTGGGCTTCGCCTAGCGCTCGTCGGGGCGGCAGCCTCAGACCGTTGCCCCCGATGCGAACAACGCGGCATGTGCGTGGAGTCTTCTCAGCTGGCGGTGTTGAGTCGACGGACGATGAGCTGGTTGATGCTGAGCTTCTCTTCGGCGGCTTCGATGGCGAGGCGTCGGTGCAGCGCTTCACCGACTCGTAGGTTGAACTTGCCTGAGTAGGTGCGCTCGGACAGGGGGTCGGGGACGGGTTCACCGTCGGCGGCCATGTCCTGCGTGATTTCGGCGACGAGGGTTTCGAGTCCGGTGAGGGCGTCGACCTGGGTGGCTGCGAGCCAGGACAGGGAGGGGAACTCCAGGCAGGTGGCGACAAACTCCTGGTCCTCGACGGACCAGGTGACGCGGTAGGTGTAGTGGGAGATGTCAGCGGTGGGCATGGTTTGCATCAGTTGGCCTCCTTCTTCTCGATCGCGGTCAGGACTTGGCGGACCTGGTAGGGCTTGGCCTTGCCTTGGTCGTTCTGGATGTTCACGCGGGGGTCTCCGGGCCACGGGGTGCGGAACACGGCGTGGGATCCGCCGGACGTACGCGGCGGGCCGAAGTAGTGCTCGCACACTTTGTGGAGGTCGGCGTAGCGGACGTTCTTCGGGTTGGCCCTCATGGCGGTGAGGATCTTCTCGATAGACGCCATGGGATGATGGTACTACCAGCAGTACCACGTGCCTAGTCTGCGGTTGGTTCAAGTCCCCGAGGCCATGTAGGCGGCCAGGATGTAGTTGGGGTGGCGGTCCAGGTTCTTGCGGGCCCGGTCGTAGCGCATCGTGGTGCGCGGGTCGGCGTGGCGAGCGGCGATCTGCACGTCGCGCAGGTCCACGCCCGCGTCGAGCATCGTGGTCACGAAGGTGTGGCGCAGCATGTGCGGGTGCATCCGGGCGGCATGCACGCCGGCAGTCTCGGCCAGGCGGTGCAGGCGGCGGGTGGCGCAGTGCCGGTCCATCCGGGTGCCGTTTCGGGTGCGCAGGACCGGCCCGCCCTCCCGGTCGGAAACGGCCCGCTCGATGGCGCGGGACACCGCTGGTGGCAGCGGGGTCAGCACGACCTTGCCGCCCTTGCCCCGGACCTTGAGCACCCGGTGGCCGTGCTCCTCGCCCAGGTCCTCGATGTTCGCCCCACAGGCTTCGAAGATCCGTAGCCCGAGCAGGCCCAGCATCGCCACCAGCGCGAAGTCGTTGAGGTTGGCTGAGGTCCGGGCGGTGGCGAGCATCGCCTCGAACTGCAGGTGGGTCAGACCCAGGGTGGGTGACTCCGGCGGGACGTTCGGGCGGCGCACGTACTCAGCCGGGGAGTGCGCCAGCACCTCGTCGATCACGCAGGTGCGGTAGAACCCGGCCACCACCGCGACGCGGCGGCTGATCGTGGACGGCTTGTACCGGCGCACTTCCTGCATCCACCGCACATACAGCTCGACGTGGGCCCGCTGAGCGGCCAACGGGTCCAAGCCGCGTTCCTCGCACCAGGTGACGAAGCAGCGCAGGTCGGACTCGGTATGAACCCGCGACTGCCCCTTGAACCGGGCGAGGTAGGCAGCGACAGCGTGGCGAAGGCGGTCCGAGACCGGAGGCAGCACGACAGGAATCAGAATCTGTGAAGTAGCCATCCCGCAGCGTCCGCCCGACCAACTCAGAGGGTCAAGGAATCGCACTAGGTGCGGCAGTTCCGGACGTTTCCGCAGGCAACCCATCTGACATCCTGTGGGTTGTGAGCACCGCGAGGCGCAGCGCGCTTGCAGTAGTGGCGGCCCTCTTCGCGGGGCTTGTCGTGGGAGTGCTCGCATTGCCGAGTTCGGGGGTCGACACCTACCCGCCGGTGTGCTGGGCCTGGGGCGGTTACGAGGTTCCCTGCGATTCAGGGCCGTCGTACTTTTTCGTCTTCGCCGCAGCGGGCATCACGGCCATCGGCACCTGGTATCTCACCCGACCTCGCTCGCACGCCTGACCTCAACAACGCTCTGCGCGGCATGTCCGTGCGTATCGATAGACCTGGTAGGGAACGGCCGTGGCGCCGCGGTCGTCCGATCCTCATGGCCATGCGCTCTGCCTCCGTGTTTGCTCTCGCTCTCACCGCATGCGTGCTTACTGCTTGCAGCGGTGACGAAGACCCGACCCCACACCCGCAGGTCACGGCATCCGATTCCGAGGTACGCCTGGTAGCTCCAGACGAGGCAGACCTGGTGCTCTATGTGAGCAACCAGTCGTTCGAGGACGAGACCGTCCGGCTGAAGCTCGCCGTGGACGGGGTCACGGTCGTCGACGGCGAGTTCCGCGTGGAGGGGCAGCACAACTGGATCCGCTTCCCCCTGAGTCTCTCGCCAGGAAGTCACAGCCTCACCGCGGAGTCTGACACCGGCGCCACTTTGAAGGAGTCCTTCCAGGTGCCGGGCGACGAAGCCCGCTACGCCGTCGTCGACTACTGGGCGGAGGACGACTCGCCAGAGCTCATGTGGCTCTTCCAGCGTGAACCTGTGGGCTTCGCCTGACGCCTATGGTGCGGGCGTCGTCAGGTCCCGGTCTGCGATGCCCACAACGCGGCAGATGCGGACGGCTCCAGTGTCAGCGCGTGGGTTCAGTCCCCGCGATGGCCGCGAGGGCGGTCAGGTAGCGATTTGCAATGAAGACCTTGGTGATTCGGCGAAGCTTGTAGCCCAGCGGCCGCTTGCGCCATGTGGCGTTGGGACGAACTTCGTGCAGCCACAGCCATCGTCTGGTGACCTCGTCGACGACACCTATCCAGGCCATCTGCGAGTGGAACCGTCGTTCCTGCTCGATCGCGAGTAGTGGCGAGATCGCACTCATGCCGTTGAGCAAACCCGCGGTCGTGTCCAGGTCGAGGTTCGCCGGTGCTGTGGGCGGCCACTCGGGCTGCGTTTGGGCGAAGCGCTCCCTGAACGACGAGTCCTTCTTGACCTTCACTACATCCTTGACGCGGATGGCGACCCAGCCCTCAAAGAACCCTGCATCGCCGGTGTCCGCGATCAAGGCCCACTTCGAGCCAACACCGACGACGATCCCGTCGATTCGGTCGGCGTTGCGCGGTGACCGCTTGATACGCACGAGCGTTTGGGACTCGGCAGCACGACGGAGCCGGTCAGCCTTCCCCACCCTCGATGACGTCATGCCGCGGATCCTCGCACAACGACGCCCACCCGCCCTCCGAATTAGGCGGCCTTGGCTTTCACTCGTTGCGGCATGAGCGTGCTGTCAGCGATAGCGTCCAAACCATGGCGGAGGGGTGGAGCGTTGTTGACGAGGATCCGGTTCTCAGCGGGAGCGAGGTGCGGGCGCTCCTGTCGACAAATGTCGAGCGGGGCCAGCTAGCGACCTACCTGCACAGCGACGCCGGCCGGCTTCTGTCCTTCGTGTCCAACGGCAAGCGAGCAATGCTTGTGCTCATGGAACGTGCCGGCGACCCCGGCGAGCATGCTGTCTCCCCCGACGCAGTGGGATCCAGCAGCGGCTTCGTTCTGGAGAACGGACAGGAGGACACGTACGACGACGCCGACACCGTCCCTTTGCCGGACGCTCTCGCAGCCGTCTGTTCAATCCTCGATACCGGCCGACCTCCCCGCGATCTGCCCTGGACAGTCGACCGTTGACGAGGACTGCGGCAGTTGCGGCCGATTCTCTTGGGCGCCGTGCTCCGGTTGGATGTTGCTCATGAGCACTCGGCTGGAGCAGGCGTATCCCGATGTTGCAGCCGGACTGCAGGCGCTCCCCCTTGACCGGCAGTCACGCCTGGTCCAGCAAGTGGCGCTCGATGCGGCCCAGAGCACAGGCCTGCCGGCACCTCCTCCCGGGCGCGACCTCGCCGAGTGGTCCGACGCCCTGGACTCGCAAGGGTGGTCTCGAGACGCCCAAGGTGAGTGGCGTCAAGCCGAGGACGACTTCGCCCGTGCCCGTGCCGCGGCCACCCTCTGCCATGCTGCCCAGGCCCGCTCGCGAGCAGGTGCAGCCGAGGACTCCCTCTACGAAAGCATCGCGGCACTGGGGCTCGACGCTGTGACGGAACAACTAGGCCCAGCGACGTAGGAGCAGCTCGCGAATGGCACTGGTAGCGGCAAGAGAGGACGTGTTCCCCGCTGTAGACAAGGCCCCACGACCTAGGTAGAGTTAAACCATGGTAGAAGGCCAGCCGCGGATGACGGCACCGACGAGGGCGGTACTCGAGGTGTTCCTCAGCAACCCTGATGCGCCTCGTTACGGTCTGGAGATCGGCTCGCACGCTGCCCTTCCCAGCGGAACAGTGCATCCGATCCTGGCTCGGCTTGAAGGTCTGCAGTGGCTCGACAGCGGGTGGGAGGACGTCGACCCCTCGGTGGTCCGCAGGCCGCGACGGCGCTTCTACCGGTTGACTGCGGCCGGTGCGGCGCAGGCCGAGGCAGCCATTGAGGCCGCCGACGCGCGCCGCTCTCGCCTGACGGCGCGACGAGCGACCCACTTGGTTCCTCAGATCGGGCCGGCGCAGACATGACACGCTTGGCCCGAGCGATGCTGACAGTGGCGGTGCGTCTGCTGCCCAGCCAGTGCCGGTGGCGCTACGAGGACGAGTTCGACGCCGAGCTGCTTTCCCTGCCTCGCCACCGCCGCCCCGGGTACGCGCTGTCGATCCTGGCGGCCGCTCCCAGGCTTCGCTGGGCGTTGCTGGCGGTGCTCTGCGGGGGCCACGCATCCCTGCAGTGCTGGCTGGGCAAGCACCACAACGTGCGCTTCCATCCCAATCCCGACGACCACTTGGTCGTCGCGCTGCAATGTCGACGCTGTGGTCGGGTACGCGACCCGCGTCAGTACCTGCCCCGTCAGAAGCGCCTCGACGATGTCGCCTGGGGTGGCGCTTTCCTGGCTGGCGGTCGCTGAGGTCACTGCCGGACACTGCCATCCGACGAGCGGCAGAAGAGGACGGATTGTCGGGGTTCCCGTCAGTTGCTCCAGTACGCCAGGTGCGAGCGGTGCAGCCACGCGTCGACCCATGCCCGGTCGGGCTCGGCCGGCAGGTCCGAGGTGTCCTGCAGGGCAGCCAGGCGAGCCTCGGCCTCGTCGACCTGGGCGACCACGTCGTCAAGCCTCACCTCGCCACGGCGGACCTGTCGCAGGTAGGCGCGCTCGGGCTCGGGAACCGGAAGCGTGATCCGGCCCGTGGTCAGCAGTTCAACGCCTTGCACACCCAGGCGCAGCGCATGCATGGCGTACTTGGTGTCGTAGCCGTGGACCGCAATCAGTTCGGGTCGGTTGGTGTGTGCCCCGACCTCTCCGGTCATGGCTGCCCGCTGCGACTGGAGGTAGCCGAGGAAACGTGCGGCGGCCAACTTGGACACGAAGCGGTGCGCGTTGTCGACCAGCTCAGCTCCGACCGCATTTCGGTACACCACTTCCTCATCGGGCACGAACAGCGCGAGCAACACCGTGGGGTTGCCGGCCAAGGCCAGCCGGCACCACTTGCGAGCTGAATAGATGACCACGTCCAGGTCTCCCGCGCCGGAGCGGTTCGCCAGTCCCCCGGGCAAGTCCCACACCGTGTGCCGCTGGTATTGCTCGAACTCGACCTCGGCGCTGCCGGCGTCGATGCCGCTTGGGACACGAGCGAGTCCCGTCACACATCGGGCCGGCTCTAGACAGATCCCCATCTCGTCCCGATCGTCTTGGCCACTGACCGACGTGCCATGGACCCCAGAACCGACCTGGACCCGCAAGATCATCCCCGCCTCGGCAATCGCACGAGCCTCCTCAGACGCGTGAGGATGGCGAAACCCTTCCGGAAGGGACCTCTCCCCATAGATCTCGGTAGCCGGCGTCATGCCAACGAACCGTACGACCCCCACGCGCCGCGGGCTACCGATATTCGTCACGCGGATCGCGGCAGATCCGGTTGTGTCATGCATGTTGTCCCGGCGGGCAAAGGCGCCATAGGTAGATTTCGGGCGTGAGGACATCGGAACTGAGGATCGCGTGATGACCAGGCATCGGGTGGCTGACTTCGTCGGCGTGTCAACCGAACCCCGGCGCGGGGTCGAGAAGCCAGTGGGACCCTACGAGTTCTTCACGGATGGCGGCGTCCACGTCTATCTCCACGACGCCGATTTCCTTGGCTTGGTGTGGCTGCCGAGTGGGACGTTCCGCTTCTATTTCGTTTACTCGGCTGAGTGGACACCTCCCGAGGCCCTTGCTACTCCCGTCGTCGAGCTGACGTTTTCAGAGGTGGAGGTGTCTCGGTGGGAGACCGACATGGATGTGCTGCAGGACACTGAACATGGTGGTCAGGTCTCCGACTTCGCCTGGGACGGGGCCGACGGATTCGATTTCTCGACCTTCACTTTGGATCTCTCGTTCTCGGCTGCTCGCATGGAGGCGCGTTTGCTTGAGGCCGCACCGTCCGCCCTCAGCTGAAGTGTCCCGATCCCTCGACGTGCGAGGCGCAGCAAATCGTCCGCTATTCGGCATGAGCGCGAACATCGACGTGCGTCTCACCGCCAGTCGGCGCGTGTCGAACTCGGCACCATGAGAGTTCGAGGGCTATCTGACGCTCCAGGGCAGTTGTGTGTTCTGCTGGAAAGCCCAATGGCGACCCAGCCGCAGGAGGTGCGTGATGACGCCCGAGGACATCTTGACCCGAGTAGGCGACCAGCTCGGCATCCGCCGGGTGTTCGGTGAACCCATTGACCGCGACGGAGTCACCGTCGTCCCGGTCGCCGTTTCGATCGGCGGCGGAGGCGGAGGCAACGCTCCCGAAGACCAGGGCAGCGGCGGAGGCTTCGGCGGCATGGTCCGGGGCATCGGCGCCTACTCCATCAGCAATGGCCAGGTCCGCTTTGTCCCCGCCGTCGACACCACGGCCCTGGCCGCGATGTTCGTCCTCGTCGTTGGCGTCGTTGTCCGCGCAAGACGACGGCGAGGAGCCTGACCCAACGCACGAGGAGACTGGAGCCGCTTGGGATGGGTGACGCGCTTGCTTTCGACCCGCGTCTCATCGCCGCCATAGCCCTTTATGGCAGGCACGTGGCAGGGGCGTTCATCACGGCTGGAACATTGCGAGGCCCATGAGGGTGAGGAGCTCCCATGCCGTGTGTGCCGCCGCGAGGCCGGTGAGGCCGGCGTGGTCATATGCGGGTGCGACCTCGACGACGTCCCCGCCGACGATGTTGAGCCCCCGCAGCAGGCGCAGCACCGTGAAGAACTCGCGGGTGCTGAGCCCGGCGACCTCGGGGGTGCCGGTGCCCGGGGCGTGCGCTGGGTCGAGCACGTCGATGTCGACGGAGACGTATACCGGACCCGGGCCCAGCCGGGCCCGCATCTGCTGCGCGATGTCTGCGGCGGTGCGTTCCTGGAACGCTTCGCTGCGGATGATCTCGAAGCCTGCTCTTCGGTCGTCCTCCAGCTCGCTCGGCCCGTAGATGCCGCCGCGGATGCCGACGTGCTGGCAGTGATCCAGATCGAGCAGCCCTTCCTCCGCGGCCCGGCGAAACGGCGAGCCGTGCCAGAGCGTGGCTCCGTGCAACACGTCCCAGGTGTCCAGATGCGCGTCGAAGTGCAGCACGGCCAGAGGGCCGTGAGCGGCAGCCGCGGCGCGTAGCAAGGGCAGGGCGATGGTGTGGTCGCCGCCCAGCGCGAGAATCCTGGTGCCCGAGGAGGTGAGCGTCTGGGCGCTGGTCTGGATGGTCTGAACCGCCTGCGCGATGTCGTATGGACCCACGCCGATATCGCCGGCATCGGCCACCTGCAGGTCCCGGAACGGGTACACGTCATGGATCTGGTGGTAGGGATGGAGCTGGCGGGAGTGCTCACGGATGTGCGCCGGCCCGAACCGCGCCCCGGGCCGGAAGCTTGTGCCGGAGTCGAACGGGACGCCGACAACGGCCAGGTCGGCGTGCTCCACGTCCTCGAGCCTGGGCAGCAACGCGAACGTCGCAATCCCCGCGAAGCGCGGCATCTCGGGGTCATCGCGTTGCCCGACGATATGCCGATCAGACGCCATTGCGATCTCCTGACTCTGCGAAGGGAAACCCACTACGACCCGCCATGGCCCACCCTCCACGGTCCGCGGCAGGCCCCTCGGCGTGCCAGATACGTGCCAGATCCGTGCCAGAAGTGTGCCAGACAAGGGGCAATTTGTGTCCACCAGTGCCCCCACCATGTGGGGCATGAAACGCAAAAACCCGCTGTTCAGAGCGGGTTTCGTGCGTGCCCCCGGGCAGATTCGAACTGCCGACACCTTCTTTAGGAGAGAAGTGCTCTTCCCCTGAGCTACGAGGGCGCACGCGACCACGGTCGCGAGCCACCACAGGGTACCGGGCATACTTCCCCGAATGACCACGGCGCCCACCCACGACCCCGTCCAGCAGCGGGTGGTGCGCACCCTCGCCGGCACCCAGGTCCTCGGCGGGGTCGGCCTGTCCGCCGGAGTGGCCGTCGGCGCCCTGCTCGCCGAGGACGTCTCGGGCTCAGCGCAGTTCGCCGGCCTCGGCGGCACGTTCCAGGTGTTGGGCGCGGCCCTCATCGCCATCCCGATGTCCCGCGTCATGGCCGCCCACGGCCGCCGCCCCGGCCTGGTCCTCGGCTACGTGCTGGCCGCGACCGGTGCGATCGGCCTCATCACGGCCGGGGTGATCCGCAACTTCCCGCTGCTCCTCGTCGCGAGCGTGCTGTTCGGCGGCGCCACGGCATCCAACAGCCAGGCGAGGTATGCCGGTGCCGACCTCGCGCACCCGCAGCACCGCGCGCGTGACCTCAGCATCGTCGTGTGGGCGACCACCATCGGCAGCGTCGTCGGCCCCAACCTCGTCGGCCCGAGCGCGCCGTTCGCGCGAGCCCTCGGCCTCCCACTGCTCACCGGCCCGTTCCTGTTCTCGCTGCTCGGACTCCTGCTCGCCATCGCGGTCCTGCTCTGGCGGCTGCGGCCCGACCCGCTCATCGAGGCCCGGCAGCGACGGGTGGCCGACGGCGACGACTCCGGCGCGACCCACGGCTCGGTGGCGCGGGGCCTGAGGGTGGCGGCCGGCATCCCCAACGCGCGCCTCGGCATCCTCACCCTGGCGCTGGGGCACGTCGTCATGGTGAGCGTCATGGTCATGACCCCGCTGCACATGAACCACGGCGGCGCCGACCTCGAGGTCATCGGCTTCGTCATCAGCATCCACATCCTCGGGATGTTCGCCTTCTCCCCGCTCACGGGCCTGGCCGTCGACCGCTTCGGCGGACGAGCCGTCGCCGTGCTGGGGTCGGCGACCCTGTCGGCGGCCGCGCTGCTGGCGTCGGCCTCACCCGAGGGGGAGTCGTGGACCCTGCTCCTGGGCCTGTTCCTGCTCGGCCTCGGGTGGTCGTGCACCCTCGTCGCCGGGTCGACCCTGCTCACCGCCGCTGTTCCCGCGCACGAGCGCCCCGGCGCGCAGGGGGCCTCCGACCTGCTCATGGGGCTGATGGCCGCTGGCGGCGGAGCCCTTGCCGGGGTGATCGTGCACCAGGTGAGCTTCGAGGCGCTGGCCCTCGGGGCCCTCGGGGTGGCGATCTCCATCGGCCTGGCCGCGGCCCTGTCGACCGCCCGGCCGCAGATCCAGGACACCAGAACCTGACGCAGGGGTGCCAAGGGTGCGGTGGAGCGCGCGTCTGGCCCCCCCGGGGGTCCCGGCCGGGCGGCGCCTTGGCCAACCCCACACCAACCCGCCCCCGGGCCTGAGCACCCGGCAGGCTCGACGTTGTTAGCCTGCACAAGTGACCGACCAGCCCTCGACGACCGACGTGGTGAGCCCCGTCGAGGGCGACACCACCGCCGACCCCCGGCGCGCCCGCGTGGACACCGCCCGCGCCGCCTGGACGCGCCACCTCGTCGACCTCGGCGGGCGCAACACGCTGCTCTGGTACCGCGACCTGCCGACGGGCACCCTCGACCTCACGACCGCCCATCCCGGCGGCGTGGCGATGCTGCTCGCGGGCAAGCCGACCAAGCTCTCCGACCTCGTGCGCGAGCCCGCCGCCCTCGACGAGGCCCGCCGTCGCGCCCGGGCGATCGCCGCCAAGACGCGCGAACTCGCCCAGGAACGCGGCATCCTCACCGGGTTCCTCGCCATCGGCATGGCGTCCTGGACGGTCCGGCTGCCCGACGGCCGCACCGCCCCCCGCACCCCTGCTGCCCCGGTCCTGCTGCGAGCCTGCACCCTGCGCGCGACCGGCGCAGCCCAGGGCGACTACACCCTCGACCTCGACGGCGACCTCGAACTCAACCCCGTGCTCGTGCACTACCTGGCCTCCGAGCAGGGCATCGCCCTCGACGCCGACGCCATCGAGGCGCTCGCCACCCCCGGCCAGACCTTCGACCCCTACCCCATCTACGCCGCGCTCGCGCAGGCCTGCGCAGACGTGCCCGACTTCGCGGTGACCCCCCGCCTGGTCCTCGGCACGTTCTCCTACGCGAAGCTCCCGATGGTCGCCGACCTCGCCGCCCAGGCCGAGACCCTGGCCGACCACGACGTCGTCGCGGCCCTCGCCGGCGACCCTGACGCCTTGCGCTCGGTGCGCTCCGACCTCGACCCGCACCGCCTCGACGTCGACGGCCCGGCACCGGGGCGCGACGTCCTCGTCCTCGACGCCGACAGCAGCCAGCAGGAGGCCATCGAGGCGGTGCGCACCGGCGCCCACCTCGTCATCCACGGCCCGCCCGGCACCGGCAAGTCGCAGACGATCTCCAACCTCATCGCGACCTTGGCCGCTGACGGCAAGCGGGTGCTGTTCGTCGCCGAGAAGCGTGCGGCCATCGACGCCGTCGTCGGTCGCCTCGACCGGGTCGGCCTCGGCGGGCTCGTCCTCGACCTGCACGCCGGTGCCCAGGGCGGTCGCCGCCTTGCCCGCGACCTCGTGACGGCGCTGGACCAGCGGTCCGCGCCCGTCCGTGCGGCAGGCACCCCGAAGACCACGTCGGATGCCGTGGCCTCCCGGGTCTTCGACCCCACCTCCGCGCGGCGCACGACAGCAGCGGCCCTGACCGACCACGTCGGGGTGCTCCACGACCCGCGTGAGCCGTGGGGAGTGTCGCTGTACGAGGTGCAGGAAGCGGTCTGCGCGTTCGCCAGCACGCCGGTTACGCCGCGTTCGCGGGTCCGGCTGCGCGGGGGAGAGCTCGCAGCCCTCGACCGCGACGAGCTGACCTCGGCCGCCACGACGATGGCGACCCTGGCGTCGATCGCCGACTGGGACGGCCCGGGAGCCGACGACCCGTGGTTCGGGGCCGGCATCCGCACCGCCGACGAGGCCGACGAGGCCCGCACCCGGGTCCAGCGCCTCGCAGGCGGCGGGGTCGACGCCACGGCGAGCACCCTGGCCGACGTCTTCCGCGGCATCCGCCTGCCCGAGACGCCGACGAGCCGCGACTGGGGCAAGGTGCTCACGACCGTCGGTCAGGTGCGCGACACCCTCGAGGCGTTCCGCCCCGAGGTCTTCGACATCCCGCTCGACGACCTCGTGACCGCGACCGGCGACAAGGGCTACCGGCGCGCCGTCGGCTCCGACCTCGGCTGGCTCGAGCGGTGGCGGCTGCGGCGGCAGGCCCGTGCCCTCCTGCGCCCCGGCCGCCCCCCGGCGAGCCTGCACGCGGCCCTGGCCGCCGCGAGTGAGCAGCGCATCGCCTGGCGAGAACTGGCTGGCTCCGGCGGTCGGCCCGAGATCCCGGTCGAGCTCGACCGGGCCCGGCTGGCCCACGCCGCCCTCGTCGACGACATCGCCTGGCTGGACGAGCACCTGCCCACCAGTGAGCCCGCGGCGGACGTCCGGCACCTTGGCAGCCCCGACGACCACCCTGCCGGACACAACGGGCTGACCCCGCTCGTCGACCTCGACCTCGCCGCGCTCCAGGCCCGGGCCGACTCGCTGGCCGCACGTCTGGATCGCCTCGCCGTGGCACCCACGGTGAGGGGGGCGCTCGACGAGCTCACGGCATCCGGCATGGGCCCGCTCGTCGACGACCTGCGCACGCGTGCGGTGCCGGCCGAGCACGTCGGTGTCGAGGTCGAGTGGGTGTGGTGGTCCTCGCTCGCCGAGGAGATCGCGACCCGTGACCCGCGGGTTGCGGCACACGACGGGCGGGCGCTGACACGCACCGTCGCCGAGTTCGCCGAGAGCGACCGCGCGGTCGTCGCGGGCAACGCAGAGCGGGTCGTCTCGGCCGTCGGGGACCGCATCGCCCAGGTGCTGCGCGACCACCCCGCGCAGGAGACGCTGCTGCGCGCCGAGGGAGCCCGGGCCCGACGGCTCGCGCCCCTGCGCGACCTCGTGACCCGGTGCCCCGACCTCGTCCTGGCGGTTCGGCCCTGCTGGGTGATGAGCCCGCTCGTCGTCGCGTCGGTGCTGCCGCCGGGGCAGTGGTTCGACGTCGTCGTCTTCGACGAGGCCTCACAGATCCCACCGGCCGAGGCGGTGTCGGCGATCTCGCGGGCTCGCCAGGTCGTCGTCGCCGGGGACTCGCGCCAGCTGCCGCCGACCTCTTTCTTCACGACGGTCAGCGAGAGCGACCCCGGGGCCGTCGGTGCTGACGAGGCCATCACCGAGGGGGCTGAGTCGATCCTCGACGTGCTCGCCGCCGCGCTCCCGAGCCGGCGCCTGACCTGGCACTACCGTTCCCTCGACGAGCGGCTGATCGCGTTCGCCAACGCCGAGGTCTACGAGGGGGCGCTCGTGACCTTCCCGGGCACCGGCATCGACCCCGTGGTCCACCACGAACTGGTCGATGGTGTCGGCATGGTCGCGGAGGGGGAGGGCGCCGTCGAGACGACCATCGCGGAGGTCGACCGTGTCGTCGAGCTCGTCCTCGAGCACGCCCGGACCCGCCCCCAGCGATCGCTCGGTGTCATCGCGCTCGGCATCACCCACGCGACGCGGGTCGAGGATGCCGTGCGTCGTGCGGTCGGTGGGCTCGACGACGACGCGCTCGCGTTCTTCGACGAGGACCGGCCCGAGGCGTTCTTCGTCAAGAACCTCGAGCGCGTACAGGGCGACGAGCGTGACGACGTCATCCTCACGGTCGGCTACGGCAAGACCCCCCACGGCCGGGTGCTGCACCGGTTCGGCCCGCTCAACACCGAGGGCGGGGAGCGCCGCCTCAACGTCGCCATCACCCGGGCGCGCCGGTCGATGACGGTGGTGTCGTCGATCGCCGCCGGGGACCTCGACCCGGCCCGGCTCAAGGCGCGCGGTGCCGTCATGCTGCGTGACTTCCTGGCGTACGCCGCCACGGGATCGCTGCCCGGGGCCACGGCACCGACCTCGGATGCCGGTGCGTCGGGTTCGTCGGCTGACTCACCTGAGCTCTCGGTGGGTTCGGGTGGCTCGCGGTCGGTGGTGCTGGCCGACCTGGCCCGCCAGCTGCGCGGGCACGGACTGGTCGTGCACGAGGGCGTCGGCTCCTCAGCCGACCCGGTCGACCTGGGCGTCGAGGACCCGCACCGGCCCGGCCGCCTCGTGCTGGCCGTGGAGTCGGACGGGCCGCAGTACGCGGCGATGCGCACCACCCGCGACCGCGATCGATTGCGCGCGGAGCAGCTCGAACGGCTCGGGTGGCGGCACCTGCGGGTGTGGTCCACCGATGTCTTCCGTGACCCCGCGCGCGATGTCGCCCGGATCCTCAAGGCCGTGGGGGTGCGCGATGCCTCAGGGGAGTGACGACCCATCAGCCGTGAGTGCGGAAGTGGCTGCCCCAGCGACCACTTCCGCACTCACGGCCGATGGTCGCGCAGCGGGAGGTGCCTGGCAGGTGCCCGGGCAGCCCGAGCGCGAGAAGGTGGCGCAGCCACCGGTCGAGGGCGTGCCCGGAACGGGGAGGCGCAAGAAGCGTCGGCGGGCCGTGCGCAGCGGCACCAACCCGTCGGCGGAGGACCTGCCGGACGTCGTGCCGCCCCGCGAGGAGCCTGCACCGGGCGAGAGTGCCCACGAGCGCTGGCTGCGCGAGCAGCGCCCGCCCCACTGGGAGTGAGGCGGGCGCGACGGGCAGTGTCGTACCTGAGGTGACCTATTGGTCGATCTCGGTACGTTGGGAAGGGTGGCGCTGTCCCTGGGGTGACCTATTGGTCGATGTCGGGACGCGGGCGGTGCTGCCCGCACGAGTCGCGCCACGTGGGTCAGGCGCGGTCGCGCAGGAGGGCGTCGCGGATCTCGGTGAGGAGCACGGTGTCCGCGTTGGGCGCGGCGTCCTCCTCCTCGCTCTTGACGAACTTCTCCTTGGCGAGCTCGTACGGCTTCACGATGAAGAAGTAGACGATGAAGGCCATGATGAGGAAGGCCACGAGCGCGGTGAGGAACGGGCCGACCGTCGACATGCCGAACGGCTTCCACTCGTCGAAACTGGGCGCGCCGCCGGCCTTGGCCAGCAGTTCGATGATGACCTCGGTGAAGGCCTTGACGAGGGTGGCGAAGGCGGCGCCGACGATGAACGCGACGGCGAGCTCGATGAGGTTGCCGCGCAGGATGAAGTCCTTGAAACCCTTCATGGGTTTGCTCCTTGGGTGGGTTGAACGATGACCAGCGAATGTGGGGGGGGCTGCACCCCGCGCCGACAAGCGTAGACGGGGTCAAGCGCAGGCGTGGCATCGAACACCACGGCCCGGCACGCGCGTGACATGGAGAGCCCCCGGCTCTCACCCACTCCCGACGACGGTGACGGTGACCGGGCCGTCGAGGGCGCCGTGCCCGCGCAGCACTGCATCGGCCTCGGCGACGGTCAGCGACAGCACGACACCGCGTGGGGCTGACTCACCCGCAAGGAGCACTCCACCCGGTGCCACGAGTGGGTCGACGGCGAGCACCCGCGCACCCACGGCGAGCGGGGCGCCACCAGCCACCGGGTAGACCCGGGCGATGGTGCCCGCCGGCAGCAGGTCGACCGACGCAGGGTCTGCCGCCACCACGTGCAGTGCCACCCGACCCCGGGGAAGACCGTCGACGGCCGCCCGCGGAACCAGCCGGCTCGCCGTCAGCGCCTCGCCCGTGACCAGGCCCGCCGCCACCCGCCGCCCGAGCGCATCCGACAGTGACGTGATCGCCCCGGGCTGGGCCGCGTCACCAGGCACATTCGCCGGGCGCACGTCGCCATCGGCCAGCACGGCACCCGCAGGGACCTCGCGGGCAGCCACGAGCACCATCACCGTCGGGGCAGGTGCAGGCCGAGCCGCGCTCGTCGCGAGCACGACGGCGCAGGCCGCCAAACCGGCGGCCACCACGCGCCGCGCCACCCACCGTCGCCACTGGGCACGCCGACCGGTGCCGGTGACGGAGGGAAAGGGGCGAGGGACGGGGGTCATGCCCCGACGCTAGGCGCGCCGGGACGGCATCCGAGATCTCAGGCCGAGGCTGTGGACGACGAGGTCTTCGTCGCCGTGCCTGTGGACGACGACCCCGCTGAGGACGCGGTCTTGCTCTCCGACGAGCCGCCACCCGAGCTCGACGACGACGAACTGCCCGAGTCGCCCGACGACGTGCTCGACGACCCGCTCGAGGACGACCCGGCCGTCACCGACGACCCCGAGCGGGAG
>Ga0208939_1001517_pt1 | contig 17309 bp, 19 predicted proteins | sample AD_STIC12_MetaG_FD_184437 | JGI IMG/M metagenome (GOLD analysis project Ga0208939, IMG submission 184437) | Active sludge microbial communities of municipal wastewater-treating anaerobic digesters from USA - AD_STIC12_MetaG (SPAdes) (version 2) | ecosystem: Engineered > Bioreactor > Anaerobic >...
CGATGAGGAACTGGAACGCCCGCAAGTACCTCATCGAGATGTCCATGGGCTCGATGATGAAGGCCAACTCGGAGGCCTGGGCCACCGAGGACATCAAGGTCGACCCGCGGCTCTACTATATGGCGGCCAACGCGATGATGGCCGGCATGGGCGGGCTCGAAACGCTCATCAAGGAGATGCAGAAGGTCAAGGGGATAGTCGTCTATCAGGAAACCAAGAGCGAGGCCATGGGCGCCACGATGAGAATGGTCGAGGAGGTCGTCGAGGTCGGCGAGAAGGCCGCCCCCGCCGGCGCCTTCGACATTCCCAAGGGCTACAAGAAGGGCAACGCCTACTAGGAACGTGTCGTCATGGCCCTGGCGACAGAGAGGAGGGTGCCTGCCGCTGTCGCCCGCCTGATGGCTCCGCGGGGCATCACAATATAAGGCCTGGCCTCGCTGCGTGACCCTTTCCTGAAGTGGCAATGCTCTACTCATTCCTGAGCGAGAGGCATGCCGGTCCGTGTCGACGGCGAAGGCGCAGAGGGAGAACCACGCGTCCTTGAGATAAGGCGTGATGAGGCCGGGACGCGGATGGAGGAAGGCCCCGCCGATGCCCCGGTCCTTGAATTCCCGGAGCCGCCGGGCGGCCTCCTCCTCGGATGCTCGATCGTCCGCGGTCCGGCCTTCGGCGACCGCGCCCGGGAGGCTACCGATCCGCCAACTCGAATTCGATGGTCTTCACGTTGTTGTCCCGGAACAGGGGCTCTTCGGGAATGAGCCTGTCCGGATCGACGGCGATCTCGATGAGGTATTTGCCGGCCTTGAACAGGGGACCGCTCGTCTTGAAGGTCTTCTCGCAGATGTAGTATGGGTCCCGTCCCGTGAGCCTGGATTCGCAGGCCAGCACTTCGACAGGTCTCCGGCTCGGCATCTCCAGGACGGTGATCCGGGTGTGGACGGGCTCGTTGATCGCCCGGGTGCCGTACTGCATGACGGCGAACCTGACGACGATGTCGGTCCCGCGCTTGAGCCGGGAGCCCTCGTCCTTGTCGTCCTTGACGTAATCGATGCTTTCTTTGACCTCGGACAGTCCGGCCGTGGCGATGGCTTTGAGGGTCCTCAGCGCCCAATTCTGCTTTTTTGCAGGGTTGCGGACCTGGACCGCGCCAATGATGAGCTCGATGTAGGGGGCGATGGTGAGCGGCCCGTCGCTCTCGTCGCGGGCGTTCGAGCCTTCGATCCGAAGTTTCCATTTTAATGGTGGTGTCCAGGTTCTGGTCGCAGTCCAGACTAATTCGCCAGTATTGGGAAAATCACGGGCAACAACAATAGGCAGCAGGCTGGGACCCTGTTGATAGGGGACAAGATAGAGTGTCAGAGGACCGGGATTTCCCGTGCTTCCCCATCTAATAGTATAGGTATGCCCTGAGATCAGCTCTTCACCGCCATTCGGCGAGATGAGTTTCAGGCTGGCCGGGCCCGCGGCCGCGGCCGGCGCGCCGCCCATCTGGGTTTGTTGCTGGCCGGCCGCCCCGGTCTGCGGACCCTGTTGAGCGGCCGCCCGGGTGATGGTCAGCATCCCGCTCCGGGCCTCGGCTCCGCCGCCGAAGATCTTGACCCGCCAGCGTTGGCCCTGCTCCGAGTTCCAATTCCCCGGGATGCGGATGGTCCTCGAGCCGGTGTTCGCCACCTGGGCGTTGCCGATCCCGGGGATCTGCATGACCGTGACCTGGCCGTTCGGTTCGATGTATTCCATCCAGATGTTGACCTTGTCTATGGAGCCCGTGGAGGTCCACTGAACGCGGCAGTTCTCTCCCGCGACGATCCTCGTGCTCGAAGTCGGGGCCTTCACCTCGATCCCCGGTTGGGCCACGCTGATTTCCCTCTGAGACGTGGGCGCGGCCTTCGAAAGCCCGGGCGCCGCGGCCTTGGCGGGAGCGGCCGGCTCCTCGGCGCGCGGCAGGTTGATCTCCACTTTGCCGCGGGCCGTGCCCTCGCCCATGAGGGCCACGCTCACCTTCCAGTCCTTCCCTTTCGCCAGGTGGCTCTGGTTGAAATCGAAGGACAGGGTGAGAGGGCTTTGGCCGTCCTGGCGGGCGTAGTATTGGGCCCGGTCCGGGCCGTTGAGAATCAGTGCCAGCTTGGAGGCCGAGCCCTTCCACTCGGCCTTGACCTCGAGCCGGCCGGGCGAGGTCACTTCGATCTCGACGGTCTCCCGGGCCTGTCCCAGGAAGTTGAAGGGCCGGGTGACGAAGGCGCTCTTTTCGATGGACTGCGTCCCGGCGCTCTTGGCGCCGATCTGGGCCAGGCCGGCCCCGGCGGCCGCGAAGACGGTGAGGATGATGATGACGAGAGAACGACGGAAGATCATACTAACCCCTTTCGATGGAATTGGGAGCCGGCGGCCCCGGAAACAGCTCGATCCCGCGCTTCGCCATTGCCGCCGCCGCCCTTGGACCGTTGATAACACAGGCCTGGCGAGAAAGTCAAGCGAACGGATTCTCCTCCGGATAGAGCGTCCCCGCCGGGCGGTTGAAGGAGACGTCTGAGGCGGGGGAGGGGTTTGGTGACGGGCCTATCCTCAATCCTTGATGGGAAGGGTTGATTCCGTTTGCCTCAGACGGGAGGGCTCGCCCGGCCGGAAAAGCAATTCCTATGATTGAAGGGTCTCTGAGTGGCGGACTTGACGAACAGGGGAGAGGAATCGTCCATTATCCCGGTCCTTGGATTGAAGTGATCGATCCCCACAAAGCGGCGACACAGGTGAGCACAATCTGAGCACAGCTGATTTTACGCTCCGGCTAATCAACTTTATTAACAGCAAGTTGTAGCGCCAAGCCGGTCCCTTCGTAATCAGCAGGCCGGAGGTTCGATCCCTCTCGCCGGCTCCACGGTTTCCCCATCTAGCCGAGGTCCTGTCCCTGTTCGGAAGCGTTCGGGTATGTGCTAGAATAGGCTTATCCATGACCATCGTGAAGCGCTCCCTTGAAGAGGCGGCGGAGGCCGATCTCCGGGAATGGAGATCTATGACCCCGGCCGAGCGGCTCGATCTCGTTCAGCGACTCAGGGACCTGTATTATGAGTTCAAAAATGAGGATCGAAAAGGATTTCAAAGAGTTTATCGGATCGTTAAACAGCAATAACGTCCGCTATCTGATCATCGGCAGTTTCGCCCTGAGCTACTATGCCGAGCCCCGCTACACGAAGAACATCGACATCCTCGTCGAGGCCAGTCCTCCGAACGCGGATCGTGTCATGAAGGCCGTCCGCGAATTCGGGTTTTCCGACATCGAACTCGAGAGCCGCGATTTCCTCGAGCCCGAACAGGTCATCCAATTGGGCATCGAGCCGCTTCGGATCGACCTATTGACGTCCCTGAAGGGCATCGCCTTCGCCGATGCCTGGGATAGGCGGACGGCAGGTCAATACGGCGATATCCCGGCTTTTTACATCTCCAAGCAGGATCTCATCGATCACAAGAGACTCGTCGGCAGGAAGCAGGATCTGGCGGACCTCGAGAGGCTGATCAAGGCGTAACAGGTTCGATCCCTCTCGCCGGCTCCAAAATGTTCAAGTTTGTCATGGCTTGATTTCCCTCCCCAGCGGGGCTATCCTTTGACCAGACAGCAGCAGGGTCCGCAGACCGTGAAATGCCTAAAGGGAAGGGATAGTCTGCCGCATCCTGAGGGGAGGCGACAATGACTCGGGGCTTCCGCGATCAGCCGACGGCTCGGAAAAAGCGCAGGTGGTTGGCCTGGCTCGGCATCCTGCTCCTCTCGCTCATCGCGGTTCCAGCTGCGCTTCCTCTCATTTCCCCGTCCGTCGAGACGCTCGCTATGGACGACGCGGCGCGGGCGGGCGCCGATGGCAAGTACATCGCGCTCAGCGATGGCATCGATCATTATGAAGCCTCGGGTCCCGAGGGAGCGCCTGCAGTCGTTTTTGTCCATGGCATCTCGAATCCCTACCACGTCTGGGATGCCAATTGCTCCGCGGTGGCGGACGCCGGCTATCGTGTGGTGCGTTACGACCGCTATGGCGTAGGCTTCTCCGCTCGCCCGAGGGAGGGTCGACACGATTCCGATCTGTTCGACCGGCAGCTCCTGGAGCTCGTTGGGAAGCTGAAGGCGAGAACTCCGCTGACTCCGGTCGGCTTCTCGTTTGCGACCAAGCTCTCCTGCCGGGCTACGTCGAGCGACTCAAAGGCCTCGAACGGTACAAGAGGACTTTGTCCGCGTGGCTTTCGACGATACGGCACTTTCCGATCCAGGGAATGGAGTCGAGCTATCGGGCGGTGGCCGATTCGGGCAAACCCGTGCTATGCATCTGGGGCCAGGAGGATCGCGTCGTTCCCTTCGCGACGGCCGAGAGAGCCAAGGCTGCGATTCCCCAGATGGAACTGCTGGCTATCGAGCAGGCGGGCCATGCTTCGCATTACGAGAAGCGAGGCGTTGTCAATGAGGCGATTCTGAACTTTCTGCGACGCATCACGCCGATCAGCCGACCGGCCCCTTAGCCGACGGGAAATGCTGCCCGAATCTCGGACCAGCCGTCCATCCTGGCCGTCCACTACCTCAGTCAGCTCGGCGTCCGCGACCTCGATCTCATCAACAGGTTCGACGTCCAGGTCCTGGCCGTCAGGGAGATCGTGGCCGAGCGGCTGACCTACGTCCTCAAGGCGGACTTCGTGGTCAAGGAGAGCGACATCCTCCCCTCTGAATCAGCCCTCCCGATGTGCCGGGAATCTACCGTCCTCGCGGCTGGACTACCTGGAGCTCATCGCCCGGGTGACGTCCCCTATCCCCGACAAGGGCCGGGTCATGGTCCGCTGCTACGGTCTCTACGCCAACGCCCACCGGGGCAAGGTCCGGAAGGCGGGCCGTGTCCCTGTTGCCCTGGGGATGCTCGAGGGGGAGCTGCCGCGCGTCCCCTCCAAGGGCTGGGCCGAGATGATCCGGAAGTCCTATGAGGTGGGCCCGATGATCTGCCCACGTTGCGGCGGGAGGATGGAGAAGCCGCCTGAATTATGCATAAAAAAAGCCGTTTCCTCCTCAACCTGTTGATTTATAAATCGATCTCAGACCTCCTTTCTTGATTTCTTGATCATGATTCCCCGTCCAGGGCGATACTTCCAGTGCGTGTCCCCGCCCTTTAAGCCTTCCTTTGGAACCAGTTGTCCATCGTGCCGAACTTCGTCCGCAGGGTGACGCCCCAGCCGACGATGCTCATGACCAGCCCGAACAGGAAGCCGACGACGGGGATGAAGTCGATGAAACTGAAGAGAAGCAGCCCGGCGAGGACGGCGCCGACCGTTGTGACGTTCCTCGAGCCGAACGCCCGGAGGAGGCTTTCGCCCTGGATCATCATCATGGGCGAGGAGGCCAAGCTGAAGAGAATCGACGCCTCCTGAGGCGAATCGCGTCCCGGGCCCCTCTCTCTGTCGTGAAGGGGGAGAAGCGCGGGCCGCGTTCGGGGCGGAGGAAGGGAAGTATGGGCGATAGAGGACTTGAACCTCTGACTTCTACCGTGTGAAGGTAGCACTCTACCGCTGAGTTAATCGCCCATCGTCCTCATTTTAGCCGAATCGGCGGGGCTGTCAATCGCCCTTGCCGGATCTCTCGCGGACGATCCGGGACCGCCCGGCGGCCCTAACCAGGCCGGCCGTCAGGGGGCAGCGCATCAGGAAGGCGGCGGCCTTGTTCTCCCAGCCGGGGATGCAGACGACCCGGCCCCCCAGCCGGCGCAGGGAGACGCGGACGACGTACGACGCCGTTCGCCAGAACATTTCGGGAACGCGGGAGAGGTCCTGGCGGGCGGCGGCGTGGAACTCCGTATGCGTTAGGCCGGGACAGAGGGCCTGGACGACGATGCCTTTGGACCTCAGTTCGGTCCGGAGGTTCTCGGAGAACATCACCAGGAAGGACTTCGTGCCGCTGTATTGCGCCCCGGAGGCGGGGGAGAAGGCGGCGACCGACGAGACGTTGATGACGGCCCCGCGGCCCCGGGCGATCATCCCGGGCAGGACCGCCTTGGTCAGCCGGACGGCCGCGTCGACGTGGACGCGGACCATGTCCAGATGATCGGCCGTTTCGCCCCGCAGGAAGCCCGTCCGGCCGCCGTAGCCGGCGTTGTTGACCAGGAGGTCGATGGCGGGGTCGGCCGCGAGGGCCTTCTCGACACGGGAGAGGCCGTCGTCCTTCGAGAGATCGGCCGGGACGACCTCGATCTTGACGCCGTGCCTGGCCCGGAGCTCCGCGGCCAGGTCTTCCAGGCGGTCCAGCCTCCGGGCCGTCAGGACGAGATCGGTCCCCGCGGCGGCGAGCTGGCGGGCGTATTCCGCCCCGATCCCGGCCGAGGCGCCGGTGACGAGGGCGCGCTTGAACGCCGTCCGCGGCATGCTGTCCTCCGGACCGCTAGTCTAGTGGAACGGGGCCCGCAATTCAATTGACACGGCCCGCTTTCCCTATGATAATAAAGCCAATGGCCATCACCCGCTGCCCCTACTGCCACGCCATCATCGACGAGAACGACAAGTACTGCAACAACTGCGGCACCCAGCTTCTGTTCCCCGAGGACGACGAGGTCGACGAGGAGATCCCGGGCGAGAAGATCATCGACGCCGAGGTCGAGGAGAAGGACTACACCGTCGACGAGCCCGAGGACGAGAAGCGCCCCGCGGCGGCCGCGGACGCAGAGGAGGACATCGACGAGGCGCTCGATGCGGAGATGCGGGAGGAGGCCGCGGAGAAGGCCCTCGACGAGCTCGTGGTCGAGGAGAAGCACGAGGAGGAGGCCGAGGGCCCCACCGAGGAGGTCATCCTGGTCGACGAGATCGAGGCCTCAGAGGCCTCCGAGGCGGAGGACCGGTCCCGGACGGGCGAGATCGAGACCGGCCCTGTCGACAAGGACGAGACGACGGGCAGCCTCGAGGAGGGTGGCGAGGAAGAAGAAGAGGGCGAACCGGAGGAGGCCGAGATGAAGACCGAGGGCCTCGAAGGAGACGAGGACGAGAGCGAGGGAGAGGCGGAGGTCGAGTACCTCACCGGCCCGGTGGCGGGCGCCGAGACCGAGGACATCCCCGCGGCGACCGCCGGGGAATCGGCCTTCCGGCCGGTCACCTTCGACACCAAGGAGCTCGAGGGCCTCGGCCGGACGGTCGAGCTGAGCAAAGAGAAGATCGACAAGTTCATCCAGGTCCTGGCCGAGAAGGCGCCGGCCGTGACGCCCGATTCTCCTCCCGCTCCCGCGCCGGTCCTCGGCCCCACGCCGGAGGCGCCCCGCGAGCCGACGGGGAGCCTCCCCCCTTGGGCCAGCACGATGAAAGGCGCGCCGTTCTTCCCGCCCGACACGACCCCGGTCGAGCCCGAGAAAGGGCCGGCCGCGATGCCGTCGACGGAGGAAGAGGTCGAGATCTTCCCGCGGCGGAAGCCCCCGGATTCGACGCTCGGCTTGCCGGAGCGCCTCAGCCAGGCCCCTTTGCCGTTCGAGGAGGAGGCGGAACGGGAAGAGGCGGGGGCAGGGGAGGACGCGGAGACGGCCGAAGCCCCCCCGATGGCCGCCGGGGAGACGGCGGCGGCGCCCCCCGCCCGGCCGTCGATATTCCCCGCCCGCGAGCCCGGGCACGTCGAGGCCGCGGCCGCCGAGGAGGCCGAGGAGCCGCGGGAGCGGCCGCCCTTCAGCTTCGCCGTCTTCCTCAAGTCCAAGGCCTTCGACCTTCTCTTCGTCGGCCTGTTCTGGCTCGTCGCACTCTGGCTCGCCGCGCACGCGATGGGGCGGACCCTGTTCGAGGTCCTCGGCGCCGTCTCCGGCCCCATGCTCCTGCTCTACGCCGTGTTCGTCCTGCTCTACGTCTTCCTGTTCAAGTTCTTTCTCGGCGAGACGCTGGGCGACCGGCTCTTCAGGCCGCGCGGCTAGGCCCCGATATCCGTTGCGCGGGAACGGGGGACATCGGCTCCAAGACAAGAAGGGGGACACGTACCGAGGCCGTACATGTCCCCCTTTCAGATCCCGAGGCTGAGGCGCTCGGCCAGGGCCGGGGGGAGCTTCTCGGCGAGGATCTTCCGCTTGGTCTCTTCGATGTCGTACTCGACGCGGTAGAACTTGATCGTCCGGGCGCCGGAGTCGTAGATGGCGTAGGCCGACCGAGGGTCGCGGTCCCGGGGCTGCCCGACCGAGCCGGGGTTGACGAGGTAGCGGACGCCCTTCTCGAGCCGGACCTCGGAGGCGTCGCCCTCGAGGAACGTGCCCTCGACGCTGCCGTCCTTCTCGACGTAGACGTAGGGGAAGTGGGTGTGGCCGAAGAAGCAGACCTGCGTCTGGATGTACCGGAAGGCCTCGGAGGCGTCGAACTCGCCGAAGATGTAGTAGTCCTCGTCGAAGGGCGCGCCGTGGCAGATGGTGATCGAGCCTTGGACGACCTCCGGGCTCTGCTTCAGCCGGGCCAGGAAGTCGAGGTGCTTGCGGGCGATGGCCTTCTTCGTCCAGAAGATGGCCGAGGCGGCGATGGGGTTGAAGGTCTGGACGGAATCGAGCCCCGAAACGGCCTTGTCGTGGTTGCCGCGGACGATCGACAGGGGCTTGAGGGTCAGGATGCGGGCGATGACCTCGTTCGGCGAGGCGCCGTAGCCGACGAGGTCGCCGAGGAAGATGTAGTGGTCGATCCGCTTCTTCTGGACGGCCTTGAGGACCGCCTGGAAGGCCTCGAAGTTGCCGTGGATGTCGGTGAAGATCAGGTAGCGCATGGGGCTCCGTCCTTGTCCCGGGCCGCTTCGAAGAGCCGTCCGGCCCCGTAAGAGCTCCGGACGAGGGGCCCGGCGACGACCTCCCGGAAGCCCGCGCCCCGGGCGGCCGCGGCCAGGGCCTCGAACTCTTCGGGCGCGTAGTAGCGTGCGACCGGGGCGTGGGCCGCGCTGGGCCGGAGGTACTGGCCGAGCGTCAGGAGGTCGCAGCCGGCCTCGCGCAGGTCGGCGAACGTCCGGAGAACGTCCGCCTCGCTCTCGCCCAGGCCGACCATGAGGCCCGACTTGGTCAGGGCGCCCCGGGCCTTGGCCGCGGCCAGGACGCCGAGCGAGCGGCGGTAGTTCCCGCGGGGGCGCCGGATGGCCGGATAGAGCGACTCCGTCGTCTCGAGGTTGTGGTTGAGGACCTCGGGGCGGACGGCCAGGACCGTTTCGAGCGCCGCCGTGCCGCCGCCGAAGTCGGGGATGAGCGCCTCGATCCGGGTCGCGGGGCTCACGGCCCGGATGGCCCGGAGGACGGCGGCGAAGGCGGCGGCCCCGCCGTCGGGGAGGTCGTCGCGCGTGACCGACGTGACGACGGCATAGGCCAGCCCGAGCGCGGCCACGGCCGCCGCGACGCGGTCCGGCTCGCCGGGGTCGAGCGGCCGGGGCGCGCCCTTGGCCACGGCGCAGAAGCCGCAGTCGCGGGTGCAGACGTCGCCGAGGATGAGGAAGGTCGCCGTCCGGCTCTCCCAGCACTCGCCGATGTTCGGGCAGCGGGCGCTCTGGCAGATGGTGTGGAGGCGGCCGGAGCGGACGATCTCCGCGACGCGGAAGTACTCCCCGCGCGAAGGCAATCGGACCTTCAACCAGGACGGTTTCTGCGTCGCCGTGGCTCCCCCTCTCTCGCGGTGCGCCCGGCCCTGCCGCACGGCCGGGCTCGTCGGGTCAAGGCGTCGGGATGGCGAGAAAGTCGAAAGTTCTCAGTACTCGATGTCGCGCTCTCTCTTGATGCGCCGTCTCATCCGCTTGCGCGCCTGGGCCTCCTTCATCCGCCGCTTCTCGCCGGGCTTGAAGTAGACCGAGTGCTTCTTGATCTCCTTGATGATCGCCTCCTGCTGGACCTTCCGCTTGAAGCGGCGCAGCGCGGCCTCGAGATTTTCGCCTTCGTCAAGCTGCACAAAAGCCAAGAACTTTCACCTCCTCGCAGGGGAAAAAGTACCGCCGATTTATACCGGAATCCTCCCTCAAAGTCAACTCGCGCGGGCGGGAGGGCGTCAAGGCCGGAGACGCGCGCCGGAGCGGCGGACGGCCTCGCGGGCCCCGATGGCCATGGGGTCGAGGAGCGGAACGGGCAGGTCTTCCGGCCGGAGGACGAGCGCGACCTCGGTGCAGCCGGCCAGGACGGCCTCGGCGCCGGCCCGGACGAGCCCCCGGGCGACGCCGAGGAGGGCCTCGCGGGCCGGTCCGGCCGTGAACCCGGCCTTGACGCCCTTCCGGCCGTAGACCGCCGCCATGACCCGGGCCTGGTCTCGCGCCGGCGGGACGAGGACCCCGATCCCGGCCGCCTCGAAGGGGCGGGCCAGGAGGCCCGAGCGGACCGTCCCGGTCGTGGCGATGAGCCCGACCGTCCCCGGCGCCGGCCGCGACTCCTGAAGGGCGATCAGCGTTTCATCGATCAGGCTGATGAGGGGGAGGGGCGAGCGCGGGGCGAACCGGGGCCAGAAAAAATGGGCCGAGACGCATGAGACCGCCGCGAAGTCCGCCCCGGCCCGGGCCAGGGCCGAGAGGCCGCGCCGGATGGCCGGAACGGGGTCGGCGCCGCCGTGGAGGATGGCCTCGGTCCGGTCCGGGACCTGGGGCAGGGAATAGAGGACGACCGGCGGATGGTCCTGGTCGCGGCCCGCCCCGCAGGCCTTGACGACCTCGCCGACGAAGCGGACCCCCGCCCCGGGGCCCATGCCGCCCAGGACGCCGATCGTCTTGAGCTTCTTGCGGCTCACTTGAGGAGGCCCCTGACGCGGTCGAGCGGGAGGGCCTCGGCGACGTGGCCGTCCCGGCCCTCCGTCCGGACGGCCTTGAAGAGGGAATTCAGTATGGCCTCCTCGGAGGCCTCGGCCGCGGCCTGGAAGAGCGGCGAGACCGCGTCGTCGCGCAGGACCGTCGCCGTCCGCGTCCTGTCCGCGGCGCGGTGGGGGATGCGGGCGGACGGGGCCGTCGAAAAGGCGATGGCGTAATCGCCGCTGCCGTTGGAGAAGTAGCCGCCCGTGCGGGCGATGCCGAGGAGGGCGCGCTTGGCCAAGCGCTCGAGGCCGCGGGCGTCGAGGGGCGCGTCCGTGGCCACGACGATCACGCAGGAGCCGTCGCCGCGGAGACCGGGTTCGGCCGCGGCCTCCGCGCCGGCGTCCCCGCGGTCGAAGGGAACGCCCCGGATGGTCAGGACGCCGCCGAAGTTCGTCTGGACGAGGACGCCGACCGTGAAGCCGCCGCGGTCCTCGGGCAGGCGGCGCGAGGACGTGCCGATGCCGCCCTTGTAGTCGAAGCAGGTGGTGCCCGCGCCCGCGCCGACGGCGCCCTCGGCGACCGGCCCTCCGGCGGCGCGCCCGATGGCCTCGAGGACGTGGGCCTTGGCGACGCGGCGGCCGCGGATGTCGTTGAGCCAGCCGTCGTTGGTCTCGCCGACGACAGGGTTGACCGAGGCGACGCGCTCGTTGCCGGGGAGCGCGAGCGTCCAGTCGATGACCGCGTCGGCGGCCGTGGGCACGCTCAGCGTGTTGGTCAGGACGATGGGCGTCTCGAGCGTCCCGAGCTCCGCGACCTGGGTGACGCCGGTGAGCTTGCCGTAGCCGTTGCCGACCGAGATCCCGGCCTGGACCTTGTCCTGGTAGATGTTGCCGCCGTGGGGGAGAACGGCCGTGACGCCGGTCCGGACGTCACGGCCTTCGATGAGGGTGACCTGGCCGACCTTGACCCCGGCGACATCGGTGATGGCGTTGAGCGGCCCGGTCGGGAGGACGCCGGCCACAAGGCCGAATTCCCGGGCCCGGGGGCGTTCGACGGGGGCTTGGCCGCCGCCGGTTCCGGCTGCGGCGATCGTCGCCGCGCCGGCCACGACGGCGATAAGGCTGAAGGCGAAACCGATGGATGATGGGATGGACATGGGATTTCCCTTGGCGGACATGGCGCCCTCATCATACGAAGACGCGGTCCAAATGACAAGCCGGATGGGGACATGTACGCGGTACGTGTCCCCGATCTGTGGCGCCTTGAGCGCGTCCCGCCTTTCTGGTATTAACTGGAGCCGTGACCGCGAACAAGCGCCCTTATCTCACCGTGCCGCGCCTCGCCGCGGTCCCCGGCCTCGTCCACGGCTTCGGCGATGGCCGCTGGACCGAGGCCGGCTTCCTGGCCTTCGCCGAGGCGTTGCGGATGACCCCGGTCGTCATGCGCCAACTCCATTCGGACGTCATCCACCGCCTGGACGAAGCCCCCGCGGAGAAGCTCGCCGGCGACGCCCTGATGACGGACGTTCCGGGCCTCCTGCTCGTCATCCGCACGGCCGATTGCCTGCCCGTCCTTCTTGTCGACGAGGCGAATCGGGCCGTGGCCGCCGTCCACTGCGGCTGGCGCGGCACGGATAAGCGGATCCTGGAAAAGGCCGTCCGGGCGATGGGGGAGGCCTACGGCTCGAAGCCGGGCGAGATGCTGGCCGCGCTCGGCCCCTGCGTCGGCCCGGCCTGCTACGAGGTCGGCCCTGAAGTCCGCGGCGCCTTCCTGGAGGCGGGCTTCCCAGAGGCCGTTTTCGCCCCCCGGGCGCTCGTTCCCGGGGCCGGCGCCCCCTTTTCCGGGCGCAAGTACCTCCTCGACCTCCGCTCCGCCAACGCCTGGCTTCTTTCCGGACTGGGCTTCGGGGAAGACCGGATCACGAACGCCGGCCCCGTCTGCACCCACTGCGAGCCGCGCTTCCTGTCCTACCGCCGCGACCCCCACGACCCCCGCCGTATGTACAACTTCATCGGCCTCGTTTGAAACAGCCTCGTTTCGACAAGCGGACCGATAGGGGGCGGAGGGGGAACCCGCCCTGGGCGGGGGGTGCTCCCGGAGGAGGCGCATCCGAGCGGCGGGGAGGGCGGCCGGGCCCGGCGCCTTCCGGCTTTCCGCGGCCGGGAGAGGCTGTCCCCGGAGCCGGTCCCGGGCGGCCCGCGCCATTTGCTTTTTAAAATTGATTTGGCTATCCTTGACGGGTCCTCAAGGAGACGGTCATGGAACACCCCATCGGCGACATCGAGCTTCCGGGTCTGCCCCTCTTCCGGAAGGGCAAGGTCCGCGATGTCTTCGAGGTCGGGGACAAGCTCCTCATCGTGGCCACGGACCGCATCTCCGCCTTCGACTGGGTCCTGCCCTCGCTCATCCCCTACAAGGGGAAGGTCCTGACGCAGCTGTCGAAGTTCTGGTTCGACTTCGTCGGCCTGGTCGTCCCCAACCATCTCCTGGCCACCGAGACGAAGGACTTCCCGCCCGTCCTGGCCCCCTTCGCCGACAGGCTGGCCAAGCGCTCGATGCTGGTCAAGAGAACCAAGGTCATCCCCGTCGAGTGCGTCGTCCGCGGCTACATCTCCGGCTCCGGCTGGAAGGAATATCAGGCGACCGGCAAGGTCTGCGGCATCAAGCTCCCCAAGGGGCTCCAGGAATCGAGCCAGATCGCCGAGCCCATCTTCACCCCCTCGACCAAGGCCGAGAAGGGGCACGACGTCAACATCTCCTTCAAGGACGTCCAGAAGGAGATCGGCCGGGAGCTGGCCGAGAAGGTCCGCGAGACGAGCCTCGAACTCTACAGGAAGGCCGCCTTCCACGCCGTCTCCAAGGGCATCATCATCGCCGACACCAAGTTCGAGTTCGGCCTCGACGGCGGCGACCTGGTCCTCATCGACGAGGTCTTCACCCCGGACTCCTCGCGGTTCTGGCCGCTGGCGCTCTACGAGCCGGGACGCTCCCAGCTCAGCCTGGACAAGCAGTTCGTCCGCGACTACCTCGAGACGACGACCTGGGACAAGGCCAGCCCGCCGCCGGGGCTGCCGGGGGAGATCGTCGCCAAGACCTCCCAGAAATACCTGGAGATCTACCGGGCCCTGACCGGGCTCGACGACATCGCATGAACGGCCGGGTCGATCTCCACGTGCACTCCGACAGGAGCAGCGACGGCGACTTCGCGCCGGAGGAGCTGGCCGGCTTCGCGAGGGAGCACGGCCTGCGGGCCATCTCCATCGCCGACCACGACACCTTGGCCGCCTATCCGGAGGCGGTCGAGGCCGGCCGCCGGGCCGGGGTCGAGGTCATCCCCAGCATGGAGGCGACGTCGGTCTTCGACGGCCGCGAGTTCCACATCCTGCTGCCCTTCGTCGATTGGGCGAGCCCGGCCGCGCGGCGGATCGTCGAGGCCCAGGCCGAGCGGCGGAAGGCCGAGACGGCGGAGCGCGTGGAGCGGATCCGCCGGCTCGGCTTCGACCTGACCATGGACGAGGTCGAGGCCAAGTCGAACGGGGCGCCCGTCCTCGGGGTCAAGATCGCCCAGATCTTGCTCGAGAACCCGGCCAACGAGCGGCGCCACGCCCTGGCGCCCTTCTACCGGCCCGAGAACCGCCCCCACGCCCCCTACCTCTTCTACAAGGAGTATTTCGCCGAGGGGCGGCCGGCCTATATCCCCAAGCGGTTCCTCGGCAGCCTCGAGGTCCTGGAGGCCGCGTCGGCGGCCGGGGCCGCGCCCGTCCTGGCCCACCCCGGGGCCTATTTCCAGCGCACGACGGCCGAGGACGCCCGCGCGCTCGCGGAGCACGGGCTCCTGGGCCTGGAGGTCTACAACTTCTACCACACGGCCGAGCAAACGGCTTTCTACAGGAGCCTGGCCGAGGAGCTCGGCCTCGTGGCCACGGCCGGCTCCGATTTCCACGGCCGGATAAAGCCCCATGTCTCTTTCGGCTCGCTTGCCGAGGGCGATTACGCCATGGTCGAGCGGCTGAGGGAGCGCAGGGGAGGAGCGTCATGAGCTGGCTCGACTTCGTCCTGGCCGCGATCGTCGTCGTCTCGGCCGTCGTCGGCCTCTTCAAGGGGTTCGTCAGACAGGTCATCGGCCTGGCCGCCGTCGTGGCCGGGCTCGTCCTGGCCAGCCTCTATTACGACCGGGCGGCGGCCCTGTTCGAGGGCTGGGTCAAGAACGGGCTCCTGAGCGACTTCTTCGGCTTCCTCCTCGTTTTCTTCCTCGTCCTCGCCGCCGGGGCCCTCCTCGGCCGCCTTCTGACCAAGGCCATGAAGGGGCCCCTGGCCCTGGCCAACCGGGTGTTCGGGGCCGTTTTCGGCTTCCTCAAGGCCGTCCTCATCTGCGGCGTCATCGTCTTCGCCCTGGTCTCCTTCGAGGTCGCCCGGCCGGCCCTGGAGACATCCCGCCTCGCCCCGGCCTGCCTGGGGGTCGCCCGGGCGGCCGTCAACATGATCCCCCAGGACCTACGGGCCAAGTTCGACTCCTCGTACCGGAAGATCCGCGAGAGCGGAGGGAAACATGGACAAGAGATCTAGCGAGCCCAGCCTCCATCAGCGGATGGAGGCCATCGTCAGGGAGATGGTCGAAAAAGGCATCAACATCAAGGATGCCCTCCGCGAGTTCGAGAAGATCTTCTTCGAGCAGGCGGCCAGGAAGCACGAGGGGAACAAGACCAAGATGGCCCGGGCCCTGGGCATCCACCGGAACACCCTCCACAACCGGGCCAAGATCCTCAAGGTCCGAAAAAGACATTAGCACTCTCGTCCAGGGACTGCCAGATTATTTCCGATCGCCCCTTGACAAACCGCGGAAATTCCTGTACGATTGGCACTCACATTTTCTGACTGCTAAATTCTAGGCATCACCAAGGAGGTCTTCATGAAAGTTCATCCTCTGTATGACCGAGTGCTCCTCAAGAGGCTCGAGGAACAGGAAGTCAAGAGAGGCGGGATCATCATCCCGGACACGGCCAAGGAGAAGCCCCAGGAGGCCGAGGTCATCGACGCCGGCAAGGGGCGGATCAACGACGAGGGCAAGACGATCCCCCTCGCCGTCAAGAAGGGCGACCACGTCCTCATCGGCAAGTACAGCGGCACCGAAGTGACGATCGACGGCGTCGAGCACGTCATCGTCCGCGAGGAAGAGATCCTCGCCGTCATCGAGAAGTAGGTCAAGGAGAGACACCATGGCAAAGCAGATCCTTTCGGGCGACGACGCCCGCCACGCCCTGCTCAAGGGCGTGAACATCCTCACCAACGTCGTCAAGGCCACCCTCGGCCCCCGCGGCAAGAACATCGTCCTGGACAAGAAATTCGGCTCCCCGACGAGCACCAAGGACGGCGTCACCGTGGCCAAGGAGGTCGAGCTCAAGGACCCCTGGGAGAACATGGGCGCGCAGCTGGTCAAGGAGGTCGCGTCCAAGACGTCGGACGTCGCCGGCGACGGCACGACGACGGCCACCGTCCTGGCCCAGGCCGTCTACGGCGAGGGCCTCCGCTACGTCACGGCCGGCGCCAATCCCATGCTCGTCAAGAAGGGCATCGACACGGCCGTCGAGACCGTCGTCGGCGAGCTCAAGAAGATGAGCCGCGAGGTCAGCGGCGAGATGATCGCCCAGGTCGGGGCCATCTCGGCCAACAACGACCTGTCGATCGGCAAGATCATCGCCGAGGCCATGGACAAGGTCGGCAAGGACGGCGTCATCACGGTCGAGGAGGCCAAGGGCCTGGAGACCACGATGGAGACGGTCGAGGGCATGCAGTTCGACCGCGGCTACCTGTCGCCCTATTTCGTGACCGACCCGGAGCGGATGGAGTGCGTGCTGGAGAAGCCCCTCATCCTCCTCCACGAGAAGAAGATCTCGAACCTCAAGGACTTCCTGCCGCTGCTCGAGAACGTCGCCCGCATGGGCCGGCCCCTGCTCGTCGTGGCCGAGGAGGTCGAGGGCGAGGCCCTGGCCACCCTGGTCGTCAACAAGCTCAAGGGCACCTTCCAGTGCTGCGCGGTCAAGGCCCCCGGCTTCGGCGACCGCCGCAAGGCCATGCTGGAGGACATCGCCATCCTGACCGGCGGCCAGGTCATCACCGAGGAGATCGGCGTCAAGCTCGAGAAGGTCAGCTCCGACTGGCTGGGCGAGGCCAAGAAGGTCCACATCGACAAGGACAACACGACCATCGTCGAGGGCATGGGCAAGTCGAGCGACGTCCAGGGCCGGATCAAGCAGATCCGCGCCCAGATCGAAGAGACGACCTCCGACTACGACCGGGAGAAGCTCCAGGAGCGGCTGGCCAAGATGGTCGGCGGCGTCGCCCTGATCAAGGTCGGCGCGGCCACCGAGACCGAGCTCAAGGAGAAGAAGGCCCGCGTCGAGGACGCCATGCACGCCACCAAGGCGGCCGTCGAGGAGGGCATCGTGCCCGGCGGCGGCGTGGCCCTGCTCCGGGCCCAGAAGTCGCTCGAGAAGCTCCAGCCCGCGGGCGACGAGCAGATCGGCGTCAACATCGTCAAGCGGGCCATTGAAGAGCCACTGCGCCAGATCGCGGTCAACGCCGGCTTCGAGGGCTCCGTGGTCGTCGA
>Ga0208939_1001525_pt1 | contig 17272 bp, 17 predicted proteins | sample AD_STIC12_MetaG_FD_184437 | JGI IMG/M metagenome (GOLD analysis project Ga0208939, IMG submission 184437) | Active sludge microbial communities of municipal wastewater-treating anaerobic digesters from USA - AD_STIC12_MetaG (SPAdes) (version 2) | ecosystem: Engineered > Bioreactor > Anaerobic >...
TTCCGGGATGACCCCGAGCGAATTTCGCTACGGCGCCCTGCTGACGCCGCAGGGAAAGGTCATTGCCGACATGCTGCTGACGCTCGCCAGTGGAGCGATCCTGATCGACTGCGCGGCTGCTGCAGCGCCTGCGCTGATCAAGCGGCTGACCCTGATGAAGCTGCGCGCCGCCGTTGCGATCGAGGAACAATCGGAACTTGGCGTCACGGTCTTCGCCGGTGATGCGGACCCGCGCAGCGCAGAGGCGCCGCGCCGGAGCATCGGCCCGCGTGGCGTGGCGGGCGACGCGTCGGGCTATCATGCGGCGCGCATCGCGGCGGGATTGCCCGAGCAGGGTTTCGACTTTGGCGCGGAAGAAGTCTTCCCCGCTGACATCAACATGGACCTGATCGGCGGGGTCGATTTCCGGAAGGGCTGTTTCGTCGGGCAGGAAGTCGCCTCGCGCATGAAGCGGCGCGGAACGGCGCGGCGGCGGACGCTGAAAGCCGCCGTGGCGCAGAACATGGCCGCCCCTGCCTCTATTCTGGCGAACGGCTTCGAGATTGGAATGCTGACGTCTATTTCCGGCGGCGCCGGGCTGGCGCGTGTGCGTATCGATCGTCTGGCCGAGGCCTGGGCGAAGGGCGAAGCGATCACCGCGAACGGCGCGGCCGTCACATTCGACAACCCGCCCTGGCTGGCAGGCGAACTGGCGGCGATGGCCGAGGCGAAAGAAGCGAAAGCATGAAGAAGCTCGACGACATTCCCTGCGGCTGGGCGCCGGCGTCGGACGAGCTTTATCGCCACTATCACGACCACGAATGGGGCGTGCCGGAACGCGATGCCCGCGCGCTGTGGGAGAAATTCCAGCTCGACGGGCATCAGGCCGGGCTGTCGTGGATCACCATCCTGCGCAAGCGCGAGACGATGCGCGAGGAGTTCGATGGCTTTGAGCCCGAGAAGATCGCGCGCTGGACGCAAAAGCGCATCGACAAGGCGATGAAGAACCCGGGCATCATCCGCTCCCCGATCAAGATCGCGGCGACGATCAGGAACGCGCAGGTCTATCTCGACATGGCGGAAAAGAGCGAAGACTTCTCCGACTATGTCTGGGGCTTCGTGGACGGCAAGCCGCTGGTGAACCAGCTCGAGCACTGGAAGAAGGTGCAGGCGAAGACCGAACTATCCGAGCAGATCGCGAAGGACATGAAGAAGCGCGGCTTCAAGTTCTGCGGCCCGGTGATCGTCTATGCGTGCATGCAGGCGATGGGGATGGTCAACGACCATGAGACCCGCTGCCCGCGGCACAAGGAAATCCAGAAGCTTGAGAAGGCGCGCAGGCGCGCTTGAGCGTCAGTACGACGGGTCGAGCTTCGGCTGCGCGAAATGCGCCTTCACCGCGCGCCGGTGGTTCCCATACTGCCAGCGCCAGAAAAGCTGGTAGGCGATCGCCACCGCCATGGCAGGCGCCCTGCCCGCAAACGCCACCACGCCGAAAGCCAGCAAAAGCAAACACCATACCGTGAGCCACACAGCCCAGCCGAACAGGCCGTTGTCGCTCCGCCAATAGCGGAAGCGGACGTCTGCGCGCAGCAGGCGATAACGCTTGGGGTCCGTCAGCAGATAAAAGGATAGCGCGCTCTCGTCGTTTGCATCGCGGCGCAGAACGTCGCCGAGCAGATCGCGCGCCTTTTCGAGCTTGCCGCGCATCAGCGCGATCTGGCCGGCGATGGTAAGAACATATCTGTCGTCAGGTGATAGGCGCAGCGCCTCGTCCGCAATCGGTTCGGCTACTTTGCTGCCTTTTGTTCCCAGGAGAACCAGCGCCTTCTGCGCCGCCAGCACGGCATACCAGGGTGCAAGCTCGCGGCCCCTCTCGATAACCTTCAGCGCTTCGCCAGGTTTCTTGCGGTCGTAATGAATGACGGCGAGGAAGTGATAGCTGAGCGGGTCGTTCGGATCGAGCCGCACGGCCTCTTCCGCATACTTCAACGCCTCGCGAAATTTCCGGCGATAGCGCAGGACTTCCGACTTTATGCGGTGCGACTGCGGCAGGTTCGGCGCGGTTTGAAGGAGCGTATCGGCAACCGTTTCGGCCGCGCCGAATTCGCTACGGTTGATATGGCACTGGCTGAGGCCGATGAGGGCGTCAACATGCTCGGGCTCGACGGCCAGCGCTGCGCGGAATTCGCGCATGGCGCCGGCGACGTTGCCCGCCCGGAACAGCGCCCAGCCATTCGTCGACAGCTGATCCGCCTGTCCGGCGCTCATGACGATCTCCCCGCGTCGCTGGGCAGTAGGTCGTGACGGTACAAGGGTCAACGCGCGCGCGAACGACCTGGACAAACTATTACTTCGACCCGGCCGCCGCCGGTGCTACCCTGAAGCCGAGGGACCATTACGGGGACGACATGACTGACTTTGCCTCCATCATGCGCCGCGTCATCACCGGCGACGACGTCAATGCCGACAGCGTCGTCATCATCGATGGCCCGCCATCGGCCACCAACGGCGAACCCAATCTCGGCGGCCTGTTCGATATCTGGCACGACAAGGCGAGCGGCCCGCTGAACCCGCAGGACCATGCCGAGCTGGGCCCGGACCGGTGCGTTCTGTCGCCCGCGCCGGGCAATGTGAAGGTGCGCTGGTTCGTCATCAATCCGCCGCCGGAAGGCATACCGCGCGACGCGCTGAACGCCGCCGCGCGCCAGCGCTTCGCCTCGTTCGATGCGGAAGATCACATCACCGATCAGTCGAAACATCCGGCGATGCACAAGACATCATCGATCGACGTCATCTGCCTGCTGCAGGGCGAAGTTGATCTCGTGCTCGATACGTCGCGCACCCGGATCAAGCCGGGACAGATTGTCATCCAGCGCGGGACAAGTCATGGCTGGGAAGCGCATGGCGGCCCCGCCCTGCTTCTCGCCGTTTTGATCGACCGGGCCCTCGTTGGCGACAGCCACTGACCCCATCTGTGCGTTAGCGTTTGCAAGAGGAGTACTGACATGAACCGCCTGATCCTCGCCGTGCCCTGCCTGGCCGTCGGACTGGCCATGTCGGCCTGCAGCTCCAGCGGGAGGCCGGAAACGGAACTGACGCAGGAAGCTGCCTGCATCGCGCACAACGCAAACGATCCCGTGCAGCGCGACCGTTGCCGCCTGGACGCCAGCGTCCGCAGCGACACGGTGCCGGATGTCTCGCCGCACGAACTGCCGATCCGCACAGGCCAGATCGGCGACTAACGCCCGGTCGCCGCCCACGTCAGGTAAACCGCGAAGACAGCCGAGATGACCATCGCAAGCGCGGCGATGCGGAAGAACCAGTGGGCGAAAGACTGCGACTGGAAGCGCCAAGCCAGCGCGTCGGAGCCGGCGGCGTAAACCACCAGCCCGAACATTTCGCACACCGTCACGGTGGCCATGCTGATCAGGACCTGCGGGATCATGTCGTGATCCGGGTTGAAATAGGTCGGCAGCAGCCCGCCGAAATAGACCAGCGCATTCGGGTTCGCAAGCTGTTCATGCATGCCGTGCATGAACAGCTTGCGCCGGGGCGGCGGCTCGGTGCGAAGCAGGTCAACCGGCGGGCCGAACGCTGTCTTCCACGCCAGCCAGACGATGAACGCGATCCCCGCAGCCTTGAGCACCAGGAACGCGTCGGGAAACGCCTTGGCCAGCACGGCGACGCCCGAGGCAGCCAACGCTATCCAGACCAGGTTCGCCACGCAGATACCGATCGCCGGGATCATGGCCGCCCAGAAACCGTAGCGGATCGACGCCGTCGTCACGAGCATCACGGCGGGGCCGGGCGTCAGCCCGCCAGCGAGGAACAGCAATGTGAAGTTTGCCCAGACCCAGAACGCCATCCGGCAAGGTATAGGGATATTTGCGCGGCGTTGAAGACGGGCTGATCCACGACAGTTGCGAGGCTAGCCCGCTGCGCTATCACAAGCCTGCCCACGGGGAGAATCGCCATGTCTGTTCGCATCTGTCTTGCCGCCGCAAGCCTCATGACGCTGGCCTGCGCCTGCAGTGGACCCGCGCCCGGGGAAGTCACCGATGCCAGACTGGCCGGCCCCGCGCCCGAAGCGCCGCAGCCGCCCGCCATCCCTGCGCCCCCAGCCGATCCGCTGGCCGTCGGCTCGCAGGAAGCCAGGGACGACCTCTACTGCTCCGCCCTCATCTACATCGAGAACCCGGACGTGTCGGATGCACTCGCCCCCGTGGACGAGGCCCTGCTGCGCAAGGCGCAGACGCTCGGCTTCCTGATCGGCGAAGCGGGCATCAACAGGCTGGTGACGGAAAAAGCCGTTCACGCGACCCACGCCCGGCTTGTCTCGGATGCTTACACCGCGCAGGTCGAGAAAGATCTCAAGGCGAAAAAGCCGCGCATCTCGCTGGACGATTGCAACGCGCGCGCGGCCGCGCTGCCGATTCCTGAATAGCTGAAGCAGACGGGGGACACAGATGAAACTCAAGCCAACCCAGATTGTCGGCCTGATCGCCATCGTCGTTTTCGGCGGCGGCATGGTCTTTCGCATGACGCAGCCGAGCGAGCGCGAGATCATGGAGAAGCGGCTGGCCAGCCTGCCGCGCATCGAGGCGCCGGCAGTCGAGTTTCCGATGCCGGACCTCTCGTCCATCAACAGGCCGGTGACCGCACCGGAGAGTGTGCTCGGAACCGGAACGGGTAGCACGGCGCCAGCCGCGCCTGAGGTCGATTATACCGTGCTCGGCTCACAGGACGCGCGTGACGATCTTTATTGTTCAGGCGTGCTGAGCGCGGAGTTTGACGTCAAGATCAAGACGGACCATCCCGACAAGGTTGTTCCGCTGATGGACATGCAGAAGAAACTCGACAGCGCCGGCATCAAGAAGCTTCGCGCCGAAGGCGTCAGCAAGGGCGAGGACTGGGCCTATTACACCCTCGCCTTCGCCGACAAGGCCAAGGTCGACTATGCGGCCAGCGCGCTCCGTATTCCGGTCGCTGCCTGTGTTGAGCGTGCTTCGAAGCTGCCGCCGGGCGATCTCTATTAACCCGTAGGCAAGACAACATCGCCGTCCGTCCGCGTTTCCGCCACAGTGACGGCGCGATCGCACGGCGTCATGCGCCCGCCATGACGCCAGCACGGGGGAGCATGCGATGTGGAAGAAGATCGGCAGGATCGCACTCTGGGTGCTGGGCGGCTTCGCTGTCTTCCTGTTCGCGATTGTTCTCTACAATGCTTCGTGGTTCGAGGCGCCGCATGGTGATGGAAAGATCAGGCTGATCAGCCATCGCGGCGTCCACCAGACCTTCTCGAAGGAAGACGTGGGCAACGACACCTGCACGGCTGATCGCATCCATCCGCCGACGCATGATCTGATCGAGAACACCCTGCCCTCGATGGAAGCCGCGTTCGCAGCGGGCGCAGATGTGGTTGAGCTGGACGTCCATCTGACGCCCGACAAGGTGTTCGCGGTCATCCATGACTGGACGGTGGACTGCCGCACGGAAGGCACGGGCGTTACCGAGGAACTCGGCATCGACTATCTCAAATCGCTCGATGTAGGTTACGGCTACACGGCGGATGGGGGCAAGACGTACCCCCTGCGCGGCAAGGGTGTTGGCTTGCTGCCCACGCTCGACGATGTGCTGACGCGTTTTCCGGACAAGCAGTTCCTCGTGAACTTCAAGAGCCGCCGCGCCGAGGAAGGCGAAGCGCTAGCAAGCCTGATCGCGGCGCACCCGGGCTGGCGCAACGCGGTATGGTCCAGCTATGGCGGCGCCGAGCCGACCGAAAAGAGCATCGACCTGATCGCGGGCCTGCGTGGCTACACCGGGCGCTCGATGATGAAATGTCTCATCGACTATGAGCTGACCGGCTGGACCGGCATCGTGCCGCAATCATGCCGCGACACGATCGTTGTCGTGCCGTCCAACCTCGCCTGGGCAGTCTGGGGCTGGCCGCACAAATTCACGCGCCGCATGGAAGACGCCGGATCAACCGTCATCATGCTTGGCCCGTTTTCGAGCGGCGATATCGGCTCGTCCGGGATCGACAGCGTCGACCAGCTCAATGCGATACCAGACGGTTTTGCCGGCTATGTCTGGACGAACAGGATCGAGTTGATCGGTCCGGAATTGCGCAAGCAGGGGCGTTAGCGCCGCTGCTCAGGCGTACGTGGATCACACACCAGCAGCGCTGGCGTGACGTCCGCGAGTTTCCAGAAACTGTCCGGCTGCGCCATGAAGCGCTCGCACCGTGCGGCGATGGAGACTGCGATCTCGGGATCGGCCAGCGAACCCGTCGCCTGTTGCAGCGCGCTCTCATAGCCGATCGCATAGAGCGCATCGGCCAGCAGCAGGCGGCCATCGGGCGCATACAGCTTCAGCGACAGCGTCTCGCCCGCCATCATCGCGGCAAGCAACGCATCCACCCGCTCGTCGCGAATGTTGCGCGGGAACATGAAGGTGACCGGATCGATGCCCTTGGGCGTCGCCTTGGTGCGCCCCTCTTCCGCCGCCATGGCGCCGGCGGTTTCGGTGAGCAGAACACCAGACTTGCCCGCGATCTCGACCTTCGCCTCGTCGATTGCGCCGCCGGGGATCAGCCAGGCAGACGCGAACCAGAGCGAATATAGCTCCGGCGAACCGCCGCCCGGCGTGCGATAAACAATGCCGAGGCTTGATCGACGCGCACGGATTCCATCCAGCGTATCGGGCCGCTCATCCACCGTCAGCGTGCGTCCGGCTGGCCCGCCCTGCCCGTTATTGCCGAACACCGTCAGCGTGATGGCGGCGCCGTAATCCTGCGCTCCCTCGGCCACGCGCTTGTCGGTCTCCGCGAACCACGCGACCGAACCCGCAAGGCCCGAAGCCTGTTCCTCTCCCTTGCCGAAATCGTTCGACGGATTGCAAGACGATGAACGCAGGCAATGTTGCAGCAGCAACGGCCACGACGCGCCGGGATTGGCGTCGCCCTCCACCACCTTGTCGGATGCTGCACGGCCGGGCGTCTCGGGCCCACACGCCACAAGACCAGCCAGAGCGAGAAGTCCGATCAGGATGCGCATGTCACTATCCTAAACCACGACCTTCCGGGGGTCGTAGCCATAAATCCAGTCCTGCCGTGACCGGATGAAGGCGGGAAACAGCTTGTCCGCCACCTTCATCGGTCCGTACGTCGCCGCCTGCGTCCATGCATTGGAGCGGTGGAACACGCCCATGTTGGAGCGCGCGCTGTTCAGCACGCGCGAGGTGCGCGGCTTGCGCAGCTTCTCGTACTTGCGCAGCGATTCCTCCGAGACGCCTTCCGCCTGCAGGCACTTTGCCAGCACGATCGAATCCTCGATCGCCATCGCCGCGCCCTGCGCCTGGAAGGGCGGCATTGCATGGCAGGCATCGCCGAGCAGCGTCACGCGATGATCCGACCAGCGCGATAGCGGATCGCGATCGAACAGAGCCCACACATGGCACGTGCTCGCCGCCGCGAGGATATCGGGAATGGGCTGCGCCCATCCGCCAAAATCACCGGCCAGATCGCCCGGATCGCCCATCTGGTCCCAGCTCTCGCCGCGGCGATGATCGGTTTCAACGACGCCGACGAAGTTGATCAGCTCGCCGCGCCTGATGCGATAGGTCACGGCATGCTTGCCCGCCCCCGCCCAAACCACCGCCGAATGCGGCAGGTCCGGCGCGACATCGGCCGCGACAGTGATCCGCCACGCAACGGCGCCCGTGTAGCGCGCCTGATCTTCGCCCAGCATCTGCTTGCGCACGGTCGAGCGTGATCCATCCGCGCCGACAAGCAGATCCGCCGGAACGATGTCGCCCGTGTCGAGCCCGATGCGCAGACCCGTATCCTCCCGCACATAAGCGGCCACGCGCGCATTGAGACGCAGCGTGACGCCCGCGAACTCGGCGGCCCGCCTCAATATCTCGATCAGATCGGCGCGATGAATGTGGATGTACGGCGCGCCGTATCGCTTGCGTGCGTCCTGCGCGATCGGGATGGAGAACACCTTCTCGCCCGTCTTGCCGATCCGCATCTCAAGCGTCTGCGGCTGGGACGCCACGGCCAGCACGGCTTCGGCCACGCCCAGCCCGGCCAGCCCCTTCACGGCATTGGGCGATAGCTGGATCCCCGCGCCCACTTCGGTCAGCGCAGGCGCACGCTCGATCACCTCGACCTCGAACCCCACTTTCGTGAGTGCGATGGCGGCGCAAAGTCCACCTATCCCTGCCCCGGCGACAACAACTTTCATGGGAGGCGAAATAGACCGCGCCGCGCCCGGCGTCACGCCACGAACGAATAAAATGGGGAGCCGCAGCTACCGGGCAGCGATCCAGGCTCCCGTCTCCTTCAGGATTTCATCGGCAAACTCGGGATCATCGACCGAGCGGGCCAGAATCACCGCCCCCACCATGGCCGACCAGCTCCCGATAGCCGCCCTGCGCCTCGCCGCTGCGCGCTTGCCTTCCATCTTGCCGCTCAGCCTGTCGATATGTCCGCGCTGAGCTGATGCCATGGCTTCACGCGCCGCCGCTGATTGCTGGCGCGTGTCGGCCGCAAGCGCCGCAGTCGGGCATCCGGTCGCCGCGTTGTCGCGATGCTCAGCTGATAGATACCGCGCAACGAACGGCTTCAGGTCGAAGTCACGACTTGCCCGCTCCAGAAGGTGGGCGAGTGTCTGCGCGATCAGATCATCCTTTGAGCTGAAGTGTCCGTAAAATCCGCCATGCGTCAGGCCCGCAGCGTTCATGACCTCCGCCACACTCACTGTGTCGAAGCCTTTTTCACGGAACAGCTGGCCGGCGGCCTTGAGGATCGCCTCGCGATTCTCCGCCACCTGTTCACGACTGACTTTCATTTCACGTCTCCGGCATCGTGTTGACTAAACATGATGATCGACATCAATAGGCTTATTGATGTCGCTTGTAATGAATACAGCGGGTTCGCCGCAAGAGATACGGGAGATGAAATGGCCACGCACATCCTGCGGTCGCTTCTGGCGGCTGCCTCGTTCGCTGCCCTCGCCGCCTGCGGTCACGACGCATCCGACATGCCGGGCGTGCAACCGCTGGCCGACGCCATGTCATACGACAACCCTGCATGGCCGACCGCCGCCATTGCCGACCCCGCCAGACTTGGCTTCACGGCCGAAGGTCTTCAGGCGCTCGACGCCCGCATGAAGCAGGCCGTCGACAGCAAGGAAATCGCCGGCATCAGCTACGCGCTGGTCAAGGATGGCGAGGTTGCCGCTTTCAAAGCCGTCGGCAGCCAGATTCGCGGCGGCGCCCCGATGACGGACGACACCCTCTTCCGCGTCCGCTCGACCGGAAAGACGATCACCGCCGTCGCGATGATGCAGCTGTGGGAACAGGGCAAGTGGAAGCCCGAAGATCCGATCACCAAGTTCATACCGGAATTCGCCAGCCTCAAGGTCGCAACATCGGCTGACAATCTGAGCAACCTCGCGCCCGTTTCGCACATCCCGACGATGCACGAGGTGATGACGCACACGGCTGGATTCAGCTACGGGCTGCGTACCGACATCGCCGCCGATCGCGCTTACAGGGATGCAGACGTCCTGCGCGCCAAAGACATGAAGACGTTCGTCGATGAAGTGGCGCGGCTTCCGCTGGCGAACCAGCCCGGCGAACGCTGGTATTACTCGGTCACATACGACCTGCAGGGCGCGATCATCGAAAGGATCACAGGCAAGACGCTTGGCGCCTATCTCGAAGAGAACCTCTTCAAGCCGATGGCGATGAACGACACCGGGTTCTGGCTGACAGAAGCTGACCGCCCGCGTCTCGTCACCGTGCATACCCGCAACGCAACAACCGGCGTTCTTGAGGTCATGAAGGACGAAGACAACTTCATTTCCGAAGACCCCTTCAAGCGGAACAGCCATTTCGAATCCGGCGGCGGCGGCGCGAGCGGACTACTCTCCACGCTGCATGACATGGTCCGCTTCACCCAGATGCTCACCAACAAAGGCGAGCTCGGCGGCAAGCGCATCCTGAAACCAGAGACAGTCGATTTCATGATGCAGAACCACATCGGCGCCATGCGCGGCGTGCTGGGCGGCCCCGGATACGGATTCGGTTATGGCGGCCGGGTTGTGGTCGATGGATCGACCGAGGCCACGCCACAGCCCAACGGCGCGTTCAGCCATTTCAGTATCGATGGCTGCTGGTTCTGGGTTGATCCCGCGAACAAGCTTTCCTTCGTCGGCCTGATTGCGCGCCGTGGCGGCGGCCCCGCCGGCGGCGTTGTCATGGGCGGTGAAGGCGACGCTCCCCGGCTCGTTTACCGGGCGCTGGCGAAATAGCGCCCCGCCCTGACAAACGCGCCCGGACGAACGCAGGAGCGCGCCCCCGAAGGGAGTTTTCTGTTTCTCTGATCCGGGAGGTTTACTTGGAGCGGGCGAGGCGATTCGAACGCCCGACCCCGACCTTGGCAATACCCGATCCGTTAGGTTGTCTAAAGTCGGAAGCGTGTCGATGAATTCGACAATTCGCTTTGTAGCAAAAGCGCTTGATGAGTTTTTGTGTGCAGATGAGTTCTTTTGTTTTTCTAATCGGTTTTGGTCGGTGCAGCCCCATTGTGTGCCCCAATTCCACCCAGCTAGACCTGCGACTTGAACGCGTTCTGCTGTCGGTTTCGGCAGGGCGCCTAGCCAAGCTGGTGTGCCCCAATGCTCACGGACGCAAAACTGAAATCCCTCTATTCGTCGCCACCGGCGGAGCGAATTGAACTGAACGACGGGACGATCTCCGGGCTCCTGCTTCGCGTGGGCCCACGCGGCCGGCCGACCTGGACGCTCCGCTACACCGTGAAGGGACGCGGCGGCGTCACCGAACGCGGCAAGAAGCTAGCCGGCCGCAAGTTCTATCGGATCACGCTCGGCGAATATCCGGCCATCTCCCTGCTCAAGGCGCGAGCCCAGGCCGCCACCATGCTGGCCGACGCCGACAACGGCATCAATCCGATCGAACGGCTCGAGAGCGCCGCGACCGTGCGGCGTGGGACCATCGCCGAACTGTCCGAATCTTTCCTCGAACACCATTGCCGCGGCCGCCTTCAGAGCGCCGGCAAGGCCGAATGGATCATGCGGGACTACGTGAACCCGCGGTTCGGCGACTATGCCCCGAAGCAGGTAACGCGCCGGGATGTCATCGCCCTGCTCGATGACCTCAAGAAGCGCGCGACGCCAACCGCGACGATGGACACCCGGAAATGGCTTTCGGTCTTCTTCAACTGGGCTCTGGAACGGGAACATGTCGACTTCAACCCGGTCAGCGGCGTTCGCTCACCGGTCAAATCGAAGCCGCGGGAGCGCGTTCTCAGCCTCGATGAAGCCCGCGCCGCCTGGAAGGCGGCCCAGACGGAGCCCTACCCGTCCGGCTCGCTCATCTGCTTACTGATGCTTACGGGCGCCCGGTTACGGGAGATCGGCAACGCGCAGGTGGGCTGGCTGGATCGCGCCAATGCGTGTCTCGATATCCCTGGCGAGGCCTACAAGACCGGCGATCCCACCATCATCCCCTTGATCCCCGAAGCGATGGAGATTGTCGAACGCATCCCGAAACCGCCGCGAGGGCCGTATCTGATCACCTCGAATGGCGGAAAAAGACCGGTCTGGACGGCGACGCCAGCGGCGCTCGCGCGGATCCGTGAAGGGGCCGAGGCTCGTCTCGGCCGCAAGATCGACCGTTGGACGATCCATGACCTCCGTCGCACTGCTGCCACCCACATGGCGCGTCTGGGCGTCGACGAGATCGTGGTTGAGCGTGTGCTTGGGCACCGGATCGGCGGCGTCAAAGGCGTCTACAACCGCTACCGCTACATCGAGGAAAAGCGCGCTGCGCTGCAACTCTGGGCGTCCGAACTTCTCGCGGAGCCGAGTGCCGCGAAAACCCGTGGAACTAGAAAAGCCCGAGCTGACGCTCATCCGCAGCCGGAGCTCGTTTCCGCTGAACAGGCTTAACAACCGGCTCGGGCGCCATGATGATGGGAGGAGCCTTGACCTGCGGCTTCGCGACGATCTGCGGCTTTGCTGGCGGAGCGACCGTCGCCTGCGGCGGCGGCAGGTGGTACGGTCGACGTTTCGCGACCCACACACGCACGTCTTCGGCGCGGAACAGGTTGACCTTGCCGCCGGGTTTCACAGCCGCTGGAAATGCCTTCGCCGGATCGCGACGGATGTCCCACAACGCGCGCCGCTTCAGCTTGAGGTAGGAGCAGACCATCGCGGTGGTCCACCATTCATCGTCCAGCGGACGGATTGAGGCACTCGGCATTGTCGATCCCTGTTGAGAACCCTCTGAGAAAATCATCTCGCGGTGCGTTTTCCACAGGAGACAATCCATCGTTGTATTTGCGGCGGAACCGCCGCACGAGGCGATGCGCCTGCAAGCGAGGTCTTGATCACGCATCACATCAGATTCCGAGTCCGAGCCCTCTTCCGCGCTGGAGGCTCCACGAGATCGATCGACCGCGTTGAACGCCGACCACGTTCTGACCCGCAAACCGTTCCAGCGCCGGACGCCACGGTACGAGCTGCGAGGTTTGATCCCCGACGATGAGGGCCACCCTTCCCTGCGCCAGGTCGATGCGGCGGGTGTAGACCCCCGACACGGTTCCCGAGCCCAGCGTCACTGGCATGCCAACCTCGCTGGACAGGATCTTTGCTGTCGTTCGAAGCTCGTGCGCTTTCATGTCTTCAAGCGCCTGTCGCGGCAGCATCTTGTCCGCCGCCCCCATCCAGCCTTGCTCGATCAGGAACAGACGCCGTTGTCGAAGCGCGGCTTCAAACTCCCGCGCCAGATGGCCGGCGCCATCAGGTGAGGATTCCTGACCCGCGAGGGCACGGTCGAGATGCGTCGGTCCGGCCGCGGCGATCTGGTTGGCGAGCGGCATGTAGCTAAGCACACGCGGGGCCATCGGGGCACGGACGAGACGCGCGCGCTCATAGGTCAGCACACGATCGAGATGGTCAGGAGCGATGTCGAAGATGCCGTCCCTGCCCCGAGAGATCAGGCCTGCCCGGCGCATGGCCTCCAGCCGCCTGATGTTGGCGGCGACAAGACCGTCGGGGACGTTTGCTTCCATCCGGGCGTGGATGTCAGCCGAGTAGAGGCCGCGATTGAGGCGGGCGACGCGCGCCACGGCCTCGTCTGACGGGCCGGTGCGGGCCTCCTGGGGCTCGAAGGCAATCAGCGCGCCTTTTAGGGTGTCCTCCAGAACCGCAGCCGCGCCGGGTTCCCGGAAACGGGTATAGCGAAGCTCTCCGCGGCCATTCTCGATGATGGCGATAAGATTGTCTGCCCCGTCATCGGAATGCGATAGGCCGACAAGCCGTCCGGATTCCTGGCGGGTCACATCAGCAGCCAGAACCGGCATGCCGGTGAAGGCGCGTCCCTGACGGGCGACGATGCGCGCGACTTCGTCGCTGTCCGCCATCTGACTGAGCTGGGCTGGCAGGTCCGAGGCAAGGCGCCAGCTGCCATCCGGACCGACAGCGGCAAGTCCCCACCCTGACAGCGTGTCGAGGCGGCGCGGTAGGTCGGTGTGTCGGAATGAGCTGCCAAGGCCGCCCGGACCGTCGAGGGCGATGAGCTCCCGGTCGAGCCGGGTGAATGCGCGGGCCCCGATATCCCGGTCGCGCATCCGCTGGAGCTCCAGCGCCGGCCTCGGCCCCAGGATCCGGGTTGCGATCTCCTGCGCATCTTCTCGGATCGCGACCGATAGCACCTTGCCTGGGATGATCAGGTCTTTCCCGTCGGCGCGGATCCCCCGGACGAGGACATGGGTGTGCGGATTGTCGGTGTCCCAGTGGTCCACCGCCAGCCATTGGAGGCGGGTTCCGACATGGCGCTCGAGGCGCGCCATCGTCTCACGGATGAACGGGCGGAGTTCGCCGAGATCGGTGCCATCCTCGGCGCTGATGATGAGGCGGAAGTGACGCTTGTCCGCATGCCAGCCTTGCGTTGCGTCTCTCGCATCGAGCGAGTTGCGGGACTGGTCGTAGAAGCGCTCATCGCCGCCTTGTCGCTCGCGCGACAGGTATCCGATCGTTGCATCAATATGCTGTTCAGATGACCGCTCCTGGCTACGCGAAGGCTCCCGCTGATCGCCGACCTCAGGCTGGTTCTGCCGCGCGGCACCCTCCCGGCCGAGGTAGGCGACATGGGCTCGGAGCGTCTTGGCCTGCCCTGCGACATGGGCCACGAACCTGGCCTTCACCACGACGCGGCGCTGAGTAACGCGGACCGGTCGCGCGCGTGATGCCGACCCCTTTGCGAAGTGCGCGCGCACTGGGGACTGTGCGGCAGGTGCGCTGCTTTTCGGCTTGGATGGTGGCGCACGTCGCGCAGCCGCGCGCACCTGCTTCAGTGCAGGACGAGCGTCGCGCGCTGAACGTCCGATCCGGATTTGGAATTCATTTTCGTCACGCTGCATGGCCTCAGCATCGCGCATCCAAGACGCGTGTCGACAGCTTGCAATCGGTTCGAGAAATTGCGGCGGATCCGCCGCAAACGTCCTGGGGGTTAGAGGCGGATATTCCTATGTGCAGACAAGGCGGTGGGCGTCCACACCGCCGCTCTACCTTAATCTTGCATTCCACCGCACCCACCCCTCCACGACCGTCTCCTGCTTCACCGCGCTTCAGACCTCACGCAACAGAGACTGCTCGTCGAACGTCATCGCACCTGCGGATCACGGAGATCGAATGAGACGAGAGCGACATAGGCCGCTCTCGCTGGCCGCCTCAGATCATCGCCTCATTTACCCGGTCGAGATCGCCGGTAAGGTCCAGCATGGCCGCCAGCTCAGCAATACCATCAATCATCAGACGACCGATTCGGCCGCCCTCTTCGGCCAGCTCGAATACAACTTCACCGATGCGTTCGCCGTCATCTTGGGCGGCCGGTACACGTGGGAGCAGAAGGACTTCTCTTCGCTCCAAACCCTTGAGCTGCAATCGGGCGGCCAGGACAATTTCGGTCCTGCAGAGGTTCAGACCGACGCGCGCGATCTTGAGGATTCGCAGTTCAGCTGGCGTCTTGGCGCCAACTACACCTTCTCGCCGGAGACGATGGCTTTCGCCTCGGTCGCAACAGGCTTCAAGAGCGGCGGCTTCAACGGCGGCTTCCTGAGCGACGATCCGATCGCTGCCGCGCGTCAGCGCCAGCCGGTCAAGGCGGAAGAAGTCACGGCCTACGAAATCGGCGTCAAAACCGAGTTGCTGGATGGCGCAATGCTGTTCAACGCGAGCGTCTTCTACAACGATTACAAAAACCAGCAGCTGTTTGCGCTGCTGCCTCCCCTGCCGGGCTCGCTTGGTCCCGTCAACGCGCTTGAAAATGCCGAAAAGGCCCACACACAGGGCGTCGATCTGCAGATCACGTGGGAAGCCACACCGGAGCTGAATCTCACGGCCAACATCGGCCTCTTGGAAACGGAGCTCGACAAGTTCGTCGCGTTCACCGATCCCGCACAGCCCGACTATTCGGGCAACGAACTTCCTCTTGCGCCGGAGGTCACGGCGTCGCTTTTCGCGGACTGGCAATACCCGGTCGGGCCGGGAACGCTGAAGGTTCAGGCCAACTCGAATTACCGTAGCAGCCAGTTCTTCGACATCGCCAACACCGACTACATGGCCGAGGACGCCTACTGGGTTCACAACCTTAGGGTCGCGTACGCGCTCGATGGCGAAGCCTGGGAGGTTGCCGCGTTCGTGCGAAACCTCTCGGACGAGGAATACTTCCAGCAGAAGTTCGATCTCACGAATCCGTTCGGCTACGTCCAGGGCGTCACCGGCATGCCGCGCACGGTGGGCGTCGAGTTGAACCTGACCTACTGACCTCCAGCGCGCTGGCTGTTCCTCCCGACGGCCACAACAACAAAGGCTGGTAACTCAGGGGCGGCTTCGGCCGCCCCCATTTTATTGGCCGAAACGCCAGAAACAGCGCGCTCCAAGCGCATCCATCATCGCCGCGTTTGTTGCCCTTTCCGTTCAGTTTCGTAGTCTTGCCAGCGGCGGGTTGTCCCTGGCGCTGGTTCGGAGTTGGTTTTTGATTCCGAAGGAGTGTATGGGCGCGTCTCCGCCAGGAGAGACCCCGCTCCGGACGTGGACGATCGAGAGAGGCGTACTGGAATGCCGACGACCAAGAAGGCGACGAAAAAGGCCGGCGTGGCGAAAGCGTCCAAGCAGGCTGCCGACGCCCTTGCCTTGAGCGAGGTTCGGCCACGCGCGCCGTCACGTGGAAACGGCGTCCTCAAATACGCCGCCCTGGTCGATGCAACCGAAGTGTTGCTGCGCGAGAAGAGCACCCACGCGATTGGCCTCTATCAGATCGCAGAACAAGCCGGAGTTCCGCCCGCCTCGGTCTATCACTTCTTCCCGACCAAGGAGGCCGCTTTCCTTGCGCTGGCGCAGAAATATCTCGAGGGCTTCTGGCAGCTCAGCCACCTTCCGGTCGAGCCATCTGCCCTGAAGAGCTGGCAGACACTGATGGCCTGGGATTTCCGCAAGGCCATGCAGTACTACAACGCCAATCCCCCTGCCCTGAAACTGTTCCTGGGCGGGTTCGGCGGCGAAGAGATCAAGCAGGCAGGCCGAGAGTACAATGAGCGCTCAGCGCGCGCATTGGCGAAACGGCTTGGCCTCGCCTTCCACATGCCGTTCGTGCGGGATGCAGAGAAGCGGTTCCACATTGTCCTGCAGATCTACGATGCGATTCTGCAAATCTCGTATCTGCGCAAGGGACGCATCTCGGAGGACTATCTCGAGGAAGCCGTGGCCGCGTGCACGGCTTATTGCCGTCAGTTCCTGCCGGAAAACCTCGAGCCCCAGGACGCCGTGCGAGCGGCGGTCGCGAAGGGCAAGAAGCTCGTCCTTCAGGACCCTGAGAAGGCCAAAGAGGCCTAGAGCCGTCGGCAAGTCAGGGCCGATCTATAAAGCTGCATCTTAGAACAGAGCGTCGCGCCGCTACCAGCAGGCGCGGCCTTGCTCGCAATCGCATGCGGCATGAGCGCGACCACAATCGTTAGTCGATACTTATCGGCTTACGCTTGACAACTGCCGTCTCGGACGCCTCAATCGCTTCAGGATTTTTTGCTGGACGGCACTTGGACTGTGATGCCCGAGCTGTGTTCGGCGTTCGCGCAGGGGATAGGCACATGGCAACGTTTGAATCTGTCCTGAAGGCCTACAATGCTCGCAGTGAGGCTCTCGCCTCACGCACCGACAAGTTTGCGAAAGGTATTGCCTGGATCGATGGGAAGTTCGTGCCA